>Ga0315289_10000036_pt1 | contig 211342 bp, 188 predicted proteins | sample YL17G11_40_MG_FD_203452 | JGI IMG/M metagenome (GOLD analysis project Ga0315289, IMG submission 203452) | Sediment microbial communities from Yellowstone Lake, YNP, Wyoming, USA - YL17G11_40 | ecosystem: Environmental > Aquatic > Freshwater > Lake > Sediment | place: USA: Wyoming | collected... | reverse complement strand
CGCAGGACACCAGATTATTTATCCTCTTTCAGGTTCATGCTTATAGTATAACAAACTATCCTCACTCTTTCAATATACAAGGGGGAGATAGGGGGTGAGGTTTAGAACTATGGAAAATCAACTGAATGATTCTTACACTGGCTTCGAGCAGGGTCCAATCCGACCACCCAGTGAGGCATATAGTTTATTAATTCGGGTGACCAGAAATTGCCCCTGGAATCAGTGCACTTTCTGCCCGGTTTACAAGGGGACCAAGTTCTCCAGACGCTCGGTGGAGCATGTAAAGAGGGATATCGATGCGGTCCACACACAGGTGGAGACGATTCGAAAATTGGGGGACGAAAAAGGTCAAATTCAGCGAAGTGAAATCAACAAACTGACGGAAAGCATAGACCCGGAAAGATCACCGGCGTTTGTGGCAGCCTTCAACTGGTATTTTGCCGGAGGCTTGAAGTCGGTATTTATCCAGGATGCCAACAGCTTTGTTATAAAAGCATCCGAGTTTGTAGAAATTTTAAATCACTTAAAGAAGCGTTTCCCCCAGATTGAGCGGATAACCTCCTATGCCCGCTCTCAGACCATTGTCCGAATGAAAGACGAGGATCTAAAATCAATAGGGGACGCCGGCTTGAACCGAATTCACATCGGGCTGGAGTCGGGTTCTGATGAGGTGCTTAAAATGGTTAAGAAGGGAGTCACCAAGGAAATGCATGTACAAGCTGGACAGAAAGTAAAAAGAGCAGGGATCGAGCTTTCGGAATATTACATGCCCGGTCTAGGTGGGAAGAAGTATCTCAAGGAACATGCTCTCCAGACGGCAGATGCCTTGAACCTGATTAATCCGGATTTCATCCGGCTTAGAACCCTGGCTATTCCCAGTCAAGCACCTCTTTTTGAAGATTGGCAGGCGGGCAGATTTGAGAAATGCACCGAGCTGGAGGTGGTTAAGGAGATTCTATTGTTCCTCGAACATCTGGATGGGATCACCAGCGTGGTCAAAAGCGATCATATCTTGAACCTATTTGCTGATCTAGAAGGGACACTTCCTCAAGACAAAGAACGGATGATAGATATCTTGCGAACTTTTCTGGCAATGGCACCAGAGCAGCAAAAACTTTATCAGATAGGAAGAAGGATTGGAGTTTTTTCGTCGCTTGATGACATGGAAAATCCCCATCGGATGACGCGGGCAGAAAAAGCTTACAAGCGGGTTCTGGAAAATGGTGAGGATATTGATCGGGTGACGGATGAGCTTATGAAGAGGTTTATATGATTTTATCGGGAATTCATTGCAGAAATACTACTTGACTTTCCTTAGGAATTTTGTATAATAAAAACTGTGAAAATGTTAAACTATATTTTACAGTCATGGAGCTGAGACAAGAGGACATAACTGCTTGTAATCCGGTTGTGCTTCATGGAATAAATTCTTAAACCAGAGAGGTTAAAATGAGAAAGGGTCTGATCATCCTTACCGCTATTGTTCTGCTGTTTACTTTTTGCGGTTATCCATTAGCCCAAGAACAGAGTGAGAAATCAGTAGTTCCTGCAAGGACTGCAAAAGGTCATAAGGGAGACAAGGGGCTTTGCTTTTCGGTTAGCGGTTTAAGTTCTGTGGGAATTGGGCAGTATGAAGGTGGCATTGGTGGTAAATATTGGATATCAAATAAACTAGCGTTAATCAGCTCGATAGGAGTTAATGCAAAAAAGAATACTAGCTCAAGCGTTGTTGGTTATACAGAACCCAAGAACACATCTAGCGCATGCTCTTTCTTTGCAGGTCTTGAAGATCACTTTTTCATAAAAAACAGGATTTCACCATATTTAGGTGGAGGATTACGGTACGGTGTCACTAATACCGCATCATACAACCCGGTGCCAAAAGTTAATCCTCCTCCGACTGCCACTAAGAAGACAACAAGTAATTCTTGGACTTATGGAGTTCGGGGTTTTTGTGGAATTGAATTCTTTTTTGCTGATTGGGTGAGTTTGTCTGGTCAATATCAAATTGATTATTTAACTGGGAAGACTACGAATAAAACGTTCCTAGTCGGTGGAGAAGGAGTAACCAACCCAGACGATATTAAATACACCACAACAACCCTGGGTATGGGTACGTCTGTGCTGGTAGCGACATTTTATATATGGTAAGGGAATTTTGGTTTAAGACATTTAGCATGATAGAAGAGGAATTTACCATCATCTTGCGTGAATAGACTATTCTGGAGAAATTACATGAAGAGAGTCTGCTTATTTTTATTGATTTTATGCTTGATGGCTATTATACCCAGTAATACAAGTGCAGATAACCTTAATAAGTATAGACACCCGGGACAAAAGGGGATTATTTTTGCTTGGAATGGTTCATGGGATATAGGGAATGGGACATTTGAGGGAGGGATAGGTTATAAACATTGGTTATCGAATAGTTGGGCAGTAAAAAGTTATTTGGCTTACAAAAAGGAAGATATCCCAGATGTTAACAATTACGATCCAGTTCGAGCCAAACAGGAGAGCTTTTCCATTTTGGTGGGAGCAGAAGATCATTTCAGGAGTCGTAGTAGACTATCCTTCTTTCTTGGAGGAAGCGTCCAATTCAAGACTTCCTCCTTAAAATATCGTGTGGCTTTCCCACATGGTATGTTTGCTGAGATTGATTCCCATAAACATATCTGGGGAGTTCAGTTCTCTCTTGGAACCGAGTACTTTATTAACAAGAGAATAAGTTTGTTAGGCCAATATCAAATAGATCTGTCTTCAACAGAGGAATGGGTCAGGAATAGGTTAGATAGTGTCTCGTATAATCTCGGCACCAGCACTTCTCTTTTAATGTTGACAATTTATTTTTAGTTGATTGCTTGAACATGATTTAAGCGTCTTTATTCGCCCCCTTCTTTTCTTCGAGAAAATCCTTCTGATTTCTCTAGAAGCCTTTGGATACTTTTCAGTCTGTTCTTCTGCCTTTTCTCCACCTGTTCACCAAAATCTGAATTCAAGGTCTCTTCGCAAACTGAGGTGCATTCCTTATATCTGCCTAGACTGAAAAGGCAGTTAGCGATATAATATTGACATTCTATTATATTATAAAACTGGTCTGGTTTTATTGAATTTTGGTTTGCTCCCCTGGTAATATTGTCTGAATTTGGGTCCGGCTTATTTGCCTCGAGCTTTTCCAAAAGCTCCCGGTATTTCGCTAAAGCATTTTTCCAATCCCTTTTCTCGAAATAAGCTTGGGCTAAACCCCAGAGAAACGACTTCCCTTGCGGATATTTAGATTGCATCTTCTCGGACAAACTCAAAGCCAAATCGAATTTCTTCTCCTGGATATACATCCAGATAAGCCCGTTGGCTGCGGCATCGGATGAGAAAATTGACTTTTCGTATGCCAGGGTCATCTCCTCCATCCCTTCTTTCCGGTGATCACCGAAGAACGGCAGCCACCAGAAAGCTTTGGTCACCACGCTGGCCCAATAGTGGTAAGAGCCTAATCCCACGTAAGCATCATACAATTCAGGATTACGCTCAAGCGCCTCTTTGAGTGCGGATTTGGCCGAAAGACCGTTGTTCAAACCCGACCACCAGTTCCCTTTCCGGGCATCGTACAATCCTTTCGACCCGTAGGCATTGCCCAATAGCAGATAAGCCCAGGGATCCTCTTTGTTTGCTTTGATCCTCTCTAAAGATAGTTTCTTCGCTAAGTTTGCGTTTTCATAGAATTCCTTCTCGAGAAAGTTGCTCTCGTAGTCGACCATCTCCGCCTGGTACAAAGCGGCTTTGAAAAAATACCCCGCCGGGTCTTCCGGCGCCAAAAGGATAATGCGGTCGAAGATGCTTTCCGCCACCGGATAATTCTCCCTAAATGAAGCATCCACTCCTTCCTGCAGGAGATTTTTTATTCTTTCATCCTGATAATCTGGGTACTTTTCGGAGAATGAGCGGGGGGAGGATAGAAGCAGAACAGCAAAAGACAAAAGGAGGATGTAAATGGATTTTCTCTTCAATCGGTCTTTGTCTCCTTTTTTATCTTTTTTTGCAGATCTTCGGCCTTGTGCACGAAATCCTTTATATTCTTGTTCTCCTCCGGCGGACGCCCCGTCTGGGAATGTTTTTTAAAGGTGAGGATGGTATCTATCTGGGTAGAGCTGTTTTTAAAATCCTTATTTTGGTAAAACGCCAAAGCCAGATCATACCGGCATTCCACCTCTCCGGTGAGACCGTAATAAGGCGAGGCTATCAGAGCTTTAAGCAGATTCCGGTAGGTTTGGATCGCCCCGGAATACATATTGTTTTCTAGCTGTGCCTGTCCCAAAAACCAGAGCAGGAACGGTTTGTTGGGATAGATTTGGCTTAATTTGTTGATCTGGCCAAAGGCTTTGTCGTATTCCTTGTTCTCCACCCAGATGCGAACTAAAGCAAATTGGGCATCTTGTTTGGCATATTTCCCTTTTTCAATAACTGATTTGATCATTTCAATCCCCTTTTGGCGGTTATCTCCGATGAAGGGGAGCCACCAGAAGGATCTGGATTTTAAGCTCCTCCAGAAATGATATGATCCCAAGCCGTAGTAAATGTCATACAGTGTTGAGTCGACCTCTAACGCTTTGACCAGATTGTTTCTCCCTTTCAGTCCGTCAACGAAGCCCCCCACCCAGTCGCCGGTCAACGCTTTATGGATTCCCCGAAACCCAATGGCGCCTCCCAGATAGAGATAATCATAAGCATCCAGATTTCCTTTCTTTTTTCTGTCCTCCGCCGTCTTGATGGCTAGGGTCAGGTACTGGTTGAACTCGTCCTGGGAGGAATAATTGCGGTAATCGTCCATCATGTTCTGAAGGGTGGCGGCAACGTAAAAGTAACCGATGGGATCGTCCGGGAAAATGGTAATGAGCTTTTTGAACTCATCCACTGCCTGCATGGTGGAGTCGGCATAGACCAGTCTTAATCCGGTGAAGATGATGGAATCCACCTCCGGCGAATCCATGCTTACCTCGCCCCATACGCTACTACCGGTCACGAGGAATGACAGGGACAAGATCAGCAGAAGCAATTTTCTACGGTGAGTCATATTTGAACCCGCGAAACGTATTTAGGTTTTCTGCACCCTCGGGCGAAGATATTCAAACATCCGCCCGTCCGGTTGTGATATCTGTGGTCAGTTTGTCCACCCGGGACGGATTTGCCTGTCTGGTCAAATCTTTCAAGAAATGCAGATAGTCTTCCATAAAGGAGTAGACTTTTACCGGTGCATGTCCCCGGCTTTCAATTTGGGTTACCTTTAAAAGATTGAAAGGGCCACCCGGGGTAGTGGTTACCTTTTCCACCTCCCCCCACGGTATATAGGTAAATGAGGTGGTTAATCTTTTCCAAACCACCCTTTCGAGGACCAGCTTTTCCGGGGTGATGATTACCAGGTGATAGGCAGAATCCCAACGGATGAACAGGACCAACAGGATGAGCAGAAGCAAAAAGAACATGGAGAGCCAGATGGAGCTTTTAAAACCGAATACCGCCGCCAAAAAAAAGAGCACTGCCCAAAGCCAGAAGAATATCCTTAGTTCTGTTCCGAAGAATTTATACCGCTTGGCCTCTTCGACTTGGTTCACTCTGATTCATCCCTTACTGGTTACGTTTATTCTTACGTTAAGGCAATAAGCATTATATAAACTTTCTATCAAAAATCAAGATCAAATCCTTGCATCGAAACACATATTTATCCTTAAATTATTGTCTTGCTTTTCTAATTCCTTTGATTATCTTTGCGTATCAGAAATTGAAATCCTGCCTTGGGCGGGATCTAGGAGGAGGAATTTAAGTGAAAGAAAAGATTCATCCCAAGTATTTCGACACCAACATCACCTGCGCTTGCGGCAACGTGATTAAAACCCGTTCGACCATGAAGGATATTCGCGTGGAAATTTGTTCGGCCTGTCACCCGTTTTTCACCGGAAAGCAAAAACTGGTGGATACGGCTGGCAGAGTGGAACGTTTCAGGCGAAAATATGGGACTCCCACGCCAAAAGCAGAGGAAGCCAAAGAAGTAAAGCCGGAAGTATCTCCGGATAGCGGAGAAAAGTAGCAAAACCGATTGCGGCTGTTGTCAACAACGGGATAAAAGCATTTTTGTGGACAACGGTCGCTTTTTATTTTATGCATTGGTCATTCATACAGGTTACCAGGTGAATCTATGCAGATTTGGGTTCCTGGTAGTTCGCCTAACGATGAACTCTCCGTGGGCCATAAAAATTTCTGTTCGAAGAATCGAGCAACTGCGGTGTTTTGTAGTCGCCTGATTCTTTGGGCAATATTAATTCGATAAGTGAGCAACTATCAATATGAAGGAACCAGGTTCTGTTGATCTAAACGTGGGGGGGCAGGCGGTAATCGAAGGGGTGATGATGCGTTCCCCTCACACCGTCTCCACTGCGGTAAGAAAACCCGACGGTCAAATCGTGGTCAAGAACGAAAGATTCGTGTCTTTAACCCAAAAGCACAAAATATTGAGAGTGCCGTTGATCCGGGGCTTGATCTCCTTTGCGGAGATGCTGGTGATCAGCATAAAAACCTTAAACTATTCAGCCGAGATGGCGATGGAAGAAGAGGGTGAGTCAAAACCTAAAGCCGAAAAGAAGAAATCTGGTTTTTTCAAAAGCATATATTTAGCCCTCACCATGATCCTGGCGCTGGCACTAGGATTCGGATTGTTTTTCTTCCTCCCTTTATGGCTTTCCCAGCTTTTGGGTGCAAGAAAGGAGGCTTTGGCCTTCAACCTGATAGCCGGCTGCGTCCGGGTGACCCTTTTTATCGCCTACGTGTGGATCATATCCCGATTCGGCGAGTTCAAGAAGATCTTTCAGTATCATGGGGCGGAACACAAATCCATCTTCACCTACGAAGCGGGCCAGGAGCTGACGGTGGAAAATGTAAAAGGTTTTTCCACCAAGCATCCCCGCTGCGGCACCAGCTTCATATTGATTGTGGTGTTGTTTGCTATTTTGGTTTACTCTATCTCCGACACAATTTTTTATTTGATAACCGGGGTCCCTCCCACGTTACCCCAAAGGATGTTGGTCCATTTTATTCTTTTACCTCTGGTGGCAGGCGGAGGATACGAGCTTCTGAAGATATCCGGAAAAACCCGGGATCGGAAGATCACCCAAATCCTCTCCGCCCCAGGGTTGTGGATTCAGAACATCACCACCCGGGAGCCGAATGAAAGCCAGCTGGAGGTGGCGTTGGTGGCACTGAAGAATGCTTTAAAAGAAGACAAGCCCTCTTTGATTGATCCCTAACCGATATCCGAGAAATCTGTAGGATAGAAATGACCTGGTTTTTAGTTAAAAAGTCTATGGATAGCAGTATAGATAAAGTCGAACTTTTTTACTCCTTTTGAATAGAAAGAACAAGGTGATCTTATGCTAGATCTTTTGAACAAGATAGATGAGAAATACAAAGAGCTGACCACACTTCTCTCCGATCCGGCGGTGATTTCGGATAGGAACAGATATAGGAAAGTCGCCAAGGAGCATAACGAGTTGAGCGAAATAGTCTCCGTTTCTTCCGAATACAAAAAACTGCTCCATTCGATCGAGGAGGATGAGAAGATCCGCAAGGAGTCGAGGGATGAGGAGCTGGTGGAGATGGCAAAAGCGGAGTTAGAGGAGCTTTATCCCAAAAGACTGGAGTACGAGGAGAAGCTGAAACTTCTACTTTTGCCTAAAGATCCCAAGGACAACAGGAATACCATCGTGGAAATCCGGGCGGGGACTGGAGGGGAGGAGGCGGCTCTCTTTGCCGCAGACCTTTACCGGATGTACGCTAAATACGCGGAGAAAAAGGGGTGGAGGGTGGAGGTGATGAACTCCAATCCCACCGGCATGGGAGGGTTCAAGGAGATCATCTTTCTGGTGGAAGGGGAGAATGCATACGGCACCCTGAAATATGAAAGCGGAGTGCATCGGGTACAGAGGGTGCCGGTTACCGAAGCCTCGGGGAGAATCCACACCTCCGCTGCCTCGGTGGCGGTCCTGCCAGAGGCAGAGGATATCGAAGTAGAGATCAAACCCGAGGATTTGAGGGTGGATGTCTTCCGGTCATCCGGACCGGGAGGGCAGTCGGTGAACACCACCGACTCGGCAGTGAGGATCACCCATATTCCCACTAACACCGTGGTCACCTGTCAGGACGAGAAATCCCAGCTAAAGAACAAGAATAAAGCCATAAAAGTACTCCGCGCCCGGCTCTTGGACAAAGCCACCGAGGAGCAGACCACCAGGATCGCCCAGGAAAGAAAAAGCATGGTGGGTAGCGGCGATCGTTCGGAAAAAATCAGGACATACAACTTTCCTCAAGGCCGGGTGACCGACCATAGAATAGGCTTGACATTGTACCGCTTGGAGGACATCTTAGTGGGGGAGATCGGTGAATTCGTAGAAGCTTTGAAAAAAAAGGAGCAGGAAGAGAGGCTGCAAAGCTCGAAGGTATAAAACCGTCCGTTGTCGGCCGTCCGTAGTCCGCCGCTTAACGCATAGTTATTTGTTTTGCGATGGACGATGGTCAATGGACTTCAAACCAAATGGAAAGTCATGAAATCTCTTAAGATACTCATCGCTATTCTTTTTACCATACTCCTTTTAGGGTACGCCCGAAGGACCACCATGGTCCGTTCGGTGCATAAGGTGGTGGAGCAAAGTGGTATTGTAATCGACCACCACACCGTACCCAAACAGGTGGGTGACGAAATTCCGGTAATCTCCGCCAGGGTGACGGGAACGACGCAGGTGAGTTTGTTATACAAGATCGGTCAAGAGGGGGAATTCGTTCAGGTTCCGATGAACCGGACTCCCAACGAGGAGGACGTTTTTACCGCATCCCTTCCCCACTATCCCAAGGCGACCAAGGCATGGTATTATATCGAAGCCACGAAAGTGTCAGCAGCTGGAGAGGTAAGGGTAACCCTCCCGGGTAATAGCAGACCGGATTTCAAACCGATTCTCCTAAAGTACGAAGGGACAGTCCCTGTGTACATCATCATTCCCCACGTATTATGCAACTTCGCGGCTATATTCTTTGCGGCTCTGACTTTATTTTCTGCCATAGATGTGAGAAGAGGAAAAATGTCACTGAAAGAGGCGATCAAATTTCCACTTATCACGTTCATCCTTTTGTTCTTGGGATTTATCCCTTTTGGAATTGCCATGAACTGGTTTGCCTTTGGAATCACCTGGGAGGCGTTCCCCTTCGGAAGGGACGTGACCGATAACAAATCCCAGATAATATTGCTCTTTTGGCTGGTAACCTTGATCTTAGTCAAAGGCAACCTATTAGGCAAGGGGGAGGATGAGAATTTAGTCTCAAAACGGGGTTATTTCACCATGGTGGTCATCACTCTGATTGTAACCATTGCCATGTATGCTATTCCGCATAGTTTTATTATTTGATTTCTTACTCTTGTGACCAAAAGAGGAGACGAGAAATCTCCTAAGACGCTATCAAGGAAAGGGAAGTATGGAAGACTGGGCAAAATTAGCTGAGCGGGCTTTGACTATCGCCAAAGATAAGGGGGCGGCTTACTCAGACATCCGGATCGAGGAGATAGGGGAGGAGAATCTGAGCGTCAAGAGCGGAGTGGTGGATCTGGTCGAAAAGTCGACAGATTTTGGTTTCGGAATCAGGGTGATCGCCGACGGTGCCTGGGGATTTGCCGCCAGTGCTGATTTGAATCCGAAAAGCATCGAGCAGACCGCACATCTGGCGGTGGAGATCGCCAAAGCCAGCGCCTTGGTCAAAAATAAAGCTGTTATCCTCTCCCCGGCTATAAAAATAACGGATTCTTATAAAACTCCTTTTGTCACCGATCCTTTTTCCGTTCCCTTGAAGGAGAAGCTGGATTACCTTTTGTTCCTGGATGGTCTGTTGAACAAAATCTCAGGGATCAACCAAACCGAATCCTTCATGGGTTTCATCCGGAGGAATAAATTCTTTACCAGCTCGGAGGGATCGGCCATCCAGCAGGTGATCGTCCAGAGCGGTGCAGGCTTATCCGCCACTGCCCAGGCTGGTGCCCCTTCTGGCGGTATGAGAGGACGTCCGGAGATGGCAACTCGATCATATCCTAATTCCAGCGGGCAGCACCAGACCAAAGGATACGAGTTGATCAAAGAGATGGAGTTTGAAAAAAATACGGAAAGAGTAGCCCAGGAGGCGGTGGCTTTGCTTTCCGCCAAAGAATGTCCCTCCACCAACACCACTGTGGTCCTGGATGGCACCCAGTTATCCCTGCAGATCCATGAATCCATCGGACACCCTTTGGAGCTGGACCGGGTATTCGGAGCGGAAAGGAACTTCTCCGGCACCAGCTTCGCCATCCCAGATAAATTGAACCGGCTGAAATACGGTTCGGAGATAGTGAACGTGGTCAACGATTCCACTGCACCTTTTGGCTTGGGGACCTTTGGCTATGACGACGAGGGGGTGAAAGCCGACCGAAGCTTCTTGATAAAAAACGGTATCCTGGTCGGTTATTTGACTTCCCGCGAAACCGCCCCTTTGATTGGCACGACCAGCAATAGCTGCATGCGGGCATCCAGCTGGGCCAATATCCCATTGATCCGGATGACCAACACCAATCTTTTACCCGGAGACAAGACTTTCGAGCAGATCATCTCCGAGGTGGATGATGGCATCTACATGCAGACCGTTCGCACCTGGTCGATCGACGACACCCGGGAGAATTTTCAGATGGGATGCGAGATCGGCTGGGAGATAAAAAACGGTAAACTGGGGGAGATGATCAAGAATCCTTCTTACTCCGGAAAGACGGTCGAGTTCTGGAATTCCTGCGACGCCATAGCCAACGAGAAATCGTGGGAGATCTGGGGCACGCCTAACTGCGGCAAAGGTCAACCAGGTCAGAACATGCCCACCAGCCAGGGATGTTCACCGGCGAGATTCAGGAATGTGAAAGTGGGGAACTGATTTAATGTAAATTTCAGATGGCAAATTGCAAAATGAAAAACCAAGACCTGCACTCTGTACACTTCATTGAAATCCTTTCTTCAATTAATCTAATTCAACCATTCATTGCAGATTACAGAGTGCAAAATGCAAAAGGCAAAATGTAAATCTAAATGGAGAAGTTCAGGAGTTACCTCTCCCCTATGGGGACATGCGTATGCATGCTTCACAGATCTAGATTGAGGGGGAATAAGAAATTAAGTTTTTTGTAGGGACAGGGCTTGTCCCTGTCCGTTCCATATGAGATTAACATACCTGGGCACATAGATTTTGTTAACTATGATAACATCACTCGATATAAGTGAAATAACAAGAAAAGAACGAAATGCTATTGCACAACACAGGTTTGGTCCCGCTATTGTTATTGCAGGTCCCGGATCAGGAAAAACGACAACTTTAGCAGAAAGGTTTGTAAATTTATGCCAAGAAGTCAACGCTGATTCTTCGCGAATAATAGGGGTTACTTTCACAAATTATGCCGCAGATCAAATGAAGACAAAAGTGAAAGAAAAATGCCCTAATTTAGAGAATTATGATTTGCATATTGGGACACTACACTCCTTAGCTAAAGGATTACTACATAAGTATTCAAAAAGGCTCAATATATCTTCAGACTTTCGGGTGGTGTCTGGGAGAAATAATGAAGGGATTTTGCTTGCGGATTTGCGAATAGAACTGAAAGGACAGAAACTCAAACTAGCCCGTTACGGAAGTAAATATCTTAACCGATTCAAAGCGTTCAAGGCGTTAGTTCCAAATCTTGATACCATTGCGAAGCTCCCACTTAACAATGGATTTCCGAGCCAGGATCAATTCAATGCTAAATATGAATCACTCTTAAGATATTACAAAAGCATAGACTGGTATGATGTCGTAACCTTGGCGGCTAAAATCTTAAAAGAGAACGAAAACATTCTTTCGGATGTAGTGGGTAAGATAGATCATTTGTTAGTAGATGAATATCAGGATTTGAATAGAGCTGATCATGAATTCATTCGTCTTCTTGCTACAAAGGCTAAGTCAGTAATGGTCTTTGGAGATGACGATCAAAGTATATATCAAACTAGTAGATTCGCTAATCCTCAAGGCATAAGGGATTTTGAAAATCTATACCAAAATGTAAGTAATTATCCACTTTCGATCTGTTGGCGTTGTGGTTCATCTATTCTTGATGCTGCATGGAAACTAGTCAACGTAAATGATCATATCATGCCAGAACGAAAAGCCAAGAATAAACCTATCCCAAACCCAGAGTGCGGATGCGGAACGTTCGAAATCCTCGCACAAAAAAGCGAGAAGGCAGAGATACAAGAGATTTTTACTAAGCTTCAAAACGAAATCGCTCACAATAACCCCAAAAAAGAAATATTAGTTCTGTTTCACGATAAAGAAATTGGTCGTAAATATGCTGGTGAGATACAGGAGAAAGGTGTTAATATCAAAAATCTGCTTAGCCGAACTGATAAAAAACCAGGAACCATACTTTTACTATATGAGATGTTGCGACTTCTAAAAGATGAGTCAGATAACCTTGCCTCAAGATTTGTATTAGAGAAATTCTTCCATAAAAATGTATCTTGGATTGCTGAAAGAAGACGAATTTCACAAGACAAGAACATCTCATTGTGGCAGTCAGTGGTCAATAATACTAAAACGCCACAAACAATTTTAGATTGGTCTGAGAAATTAATAAAATGGCGTCAAATTGAGAACAGTGCAGAGATGCTTATAGATCTGACTTCATCGATGGCAATCAAGGAGGAACCAGAAATACAGAAAATAATAGATTGGAGTAACAAACAAATATCGCTAACAATTGGAGGAATTTTAGAACGATTAGAGCGCAGAATTGATTTTGAAGAACCGAATATAGAAAACTCTTCCGAAAAAACCGAAGAAACCTATTCTATCAAATTTATAACTATGCACGGCGCTAAAGGACTAGATGCAGACATAGTTTTTGTTCCAGCACTCGAGAATGAATTTATACCTAACGGATGGTATGAGCCTGAACAGAGGAGACTTCTATATGTTTCTATGACTAGAGCAAAGTATCATCTCATATTAAGCTGGGCTTGGAGTCGCAAGGGTGGTGTTACTCACCGAGGTTCCGAATCTGCTCCAATTAAGAGAACGCGTTCTAGGTTTCTTGATGATATAGAATGTAAATAAGCGAGCAAAGGTATGGTTTTAATTAACAAAGTTTGTGCCTTTTTAAAATATAGAGGCGGACAGCTAAGAGGGTTGTTACTACGACTTTGAATTAATTTTATCCCCGCAGGGTGAGTGCAAAACGCCCTCTCTCTTTTCATGGAATGATAGTTGAAGCTTCGCAGATTTAAGAGAAGGGGGCAGTGAAAGAGTTAAGATGGTATTTTAAAAGGAAAGTTCGATGATGACGGATAAAAATGAGATTTTCGACATTCTTCAAAAGGGGTTAGAATACTCCAAGGCAGATCAAACTGAATTACTTTTCATGGGCGAGAATTTTTCCCTAACCCGGTTTGCCGAGAACGTGATCATTCAGAACATCTCCCGCCTGGATCACACCGTCATGGCCCGGGCAGTTCTGGGGAAAAAGCTGGGGGTGGCGGTAACCAATCAAACGGATGATATTTCGATCAGAGAGATTGTACAGACCGCCATAGAGATCGCCGGTTTTCAAGAGGAGGATCCGGATTTCTTCTCACTCCCCCAATCGCCACCTGCTCCACCGGTCAATGGCTATTATAAAAAAACTGCCAAGTTTTCACCTCTGGATAGAGCCAGAGGAATAGAGAAGGCGGTTATGGCTTGCCAGGCGCAGAAATCGAATGGTACTGGGATGTTTCAAACGGAGAGCGATGTAATCGCGGTGGTCAACTCGTTAGGAACCAAGAAATACTTCGACGAGACTAAGACGCAGTTTTCGCTGACCGCCAGTTTGAGCGATAATGTATCCGGCTGGGCACAGGCGTATAACCAGGATGTGGGAAAAATCAATATAGAGGAGGTCACCCAAAAAGCGATTTCAAAAGCCCTGCTTTCCCAAAATCCAATCGAGCTCCCCCCGGGAGGATACACCGTCATCTTAGAGGAGGCAGCAGTCGCATCGCTTTTATTGTTTTTGGCGTTCCTGGGTTTTGGAGCAAAAACTTTCACCACGGGACGAAGTTTCATGGCAGGGAATATCGGACAGAAGATCACCGGTGACAACATAACCATAGTCGAGGACCCCTATGATCCGGTGATGAATGCCATACCCTTTGATTATGAAGGGGTGGTAAAAAAGAGAGTCCCCTTGATTGAAAACGGCGTGGCTCAAGGGGTGGTCTACAACTCCTATTATGCCAACAAAGCCGGCGTGGAATCGACCGGGCATGCGCTTTTGCCCAACAACACCTTCGGTCCCTATCCCAAAAACATGGTGATGGCGGGAGGGGATTCCAGCATGGATGAGATGATAGCGGGTACGGATAAGGGGATCTTGATCACCCATTTCTGGTATATCAACTACCTGAATCCGATGAAAACCATGGTTACCGGAACCACCCGGGACGGGACTTTCTTGATCGAGAACGGAAAGATCAAATCGGCAGTGCAAAACATGCGCATCGGCCAGAGCATCCTGGAGGCCTTCTCCAATGCGACGATGATCAGCAAAGAGAGGAAGCTCTGCCCGCAGTACGGGGTGGTGATGTACGTGCCGGCGATGAAGATAGAGGAGTTTGCGTTCATCGGGGGATAGTCAACGAATTAAGCGGAAGTAATGGATAAAAGGCAACGGAGATTATCCGTTTAATCCGTTACATCCGTTAACCGCATTAAGAGAGATCTATATGCTAACCCGTAGGAAATTTCTAAAGATATTCGGGCTGGCCGGTTTGACGGTTTCGGTTCTGCCATCGTTCTTGGTAAAGAGATCATTTTCATCTTCTGGTGATGATCCGGGAACGAACCCACCCGTACGGAACTGGCTCTACGGTTCTGCGCACCGGGGCTGTTCCTCGCCAGCTCTGGCTTTTGAGTACCATGGAAAATTGGAAGACGGCCTCAAGGATCTTGCCAGCTATCGGCTCCCGTCCCCCGCTCGTATTGATTTCGTGTAAGCTCAAAGACTTTTTTCATATGAGCAATTCCTGTCTTGAGGTCCTCAATCAAGCAGTAGAAAAGCTAAGGTCCGAAGGAATCGACCGCCCCCGCACCAATGCCGAGCTTTTGTTGGAAGCGGTTCTGAATGTCCCCAAAATTGAGTTGTACCTGAACCGCGACCGCATCCTCACTCCCTCGGAGACAGAGAAATTCAATCTGTTCATTCGGGAAAGAATCTCTGGAAGACCTCTTCAATATATCATCGGTAGCACCGAGTTTTTCGGTCTGGAATTCAAGGTAAACGAGCATGTACTCATCCCCCGACCGGAAACCGAAACTCTGGTGGAAATTGTAATTGAGCGTCTTAAAAATCGATCCTCCCCGAAAATCATCGATATCGGCACCGGAACAGGAGCCATTGCGGTAAGCTTAGCCAAAAACCTGAAAAATTCTATGATCTTTGCCACAGACATCTCCGAGGAGGCTTTGATGGTGGCAAAGGAAAATGCGAGAATAAATAAGGTGGAGAATCAGATAGAGTTTCTGCAAGGCGATTTGTTCGAGCCATTAAAGGATAAGAATTTGGAAGGGAAGATAAATTGCGTAGTATCAAATCCACCATACGTGAGCCAGGAGGAATTTGACCAATTACCCAAAGAGGTCAAAGAATACGAGCCTATTGTAGCTTTGAAAACCGATCAGGAAGGAACTCTGTTTCACCGGAGAATAATCGAGAATTCGCTTGACTTTCTTGGTAAAGAGGGTATATTGGCTTTGGAATTAGGGTTAGATCAAGCAGAAAAAGTCGTCGGGTTGTTCCGAAAATATTCGAATTTCAAGGATATAGAGATCAAGAAGGATTTGGGGGGAATAGATAGAGTCGTAGTGGCAAGTAAGGTTTAGTTTCCGTAGGTTAGAACAAAAATGCGAAAACAAAAGCTCTCATTTTTGTTCATTAGCATTATCTTCCTACCTTTATATTTGCGTTCACCAACTTCAGCCACCCAAAGCAGGCTTTCCGCCATGGGTAATTTGTCCCTTCCATTTTGCTTGACAAAACGGACATTTTTGGTATCTTCGTTCTAGGAATATGCAAAAAGTATCCAAACCATAAAATGTTCCAATATTAAGATAAGAGAGAGTGAAGGGTAATAACTGCAACAACGGAGATTAAATATCATGTCAGGAAAGATGCTGGCGGTAATGAAGAAAGTCAAAGGACCCGGGGCTGAGGTCGTTACGGTTGACATCCCTCAGATAAAACCTAATGAAGTCTTGGTAAAGGTGAAAGCCACCTCCATCTGCGGAACCGATGCGCACATCTACAAATGGGACCAGTGGGCGGAGAACCGGATCAAACCCCCCATGATCTTCGGGCACGAGTGTGCCGGAGAGGTGGTACAGGTGGGAAATTTGGTTCAAAGAATCCAGGTGGGGGACTATATCTCCGCCGAGACTCATATCCCCTGCGGGCATTGTTACCAGTGCCTGACCGGACATCAACATATCTGCCAAAATCTGAAAATCCTAGGCGTGGACACGGATGGTTGTTTTGCCGAATACGTGGTCGTTCCGGAGGTCTGTGCCTGGAGAAACGACAAAAGCATTCCCTGGGAGCTCGCCTCGGTGCAGGAGCCTTTCGGCAACGCCACCTATACGGTGATGGAAAGCCAAGTCTCCGCAAAGATCATTGCCATTATGGGGGACGGTCCCATCGCTTGTTTTGCCGTGGGAATTGCCAAAGCAGTGGGGGCGGCAAAGATTTATGCGGTGGGCGAGTTCCCCTATCGGGTCAACCTGCTGAAAAAGATGGGGGCGGACGTGGTTTTAAGCATTCTTACCAACAATCCGGTTAAAGAGATCATAGACGCCACCGGAGGTGAAGGGGTGGACGTAGTGCTGGAGATGACCGGCGTGCAGGGGGCGATCGACAGCGGTTTTAATATCTTGAAAAAAAGCGGCACCTTCACAGCTTTCGGCATACCTCCGGCTAAAATAGAATTCGACTTGAACAGCTACGTCATCTTCAAAGGGGCCAAGATCATCGGGATAAACGGTAGGAAGATGTTCGAGACCTGGTTCCAGCTGAGCAACCTATTGAAATACAAAAAAGTGGACGTCACCCCGGTGATTACCCATAAGCTTCCCCTGAAGGACTTTCACGAGGGGATGGAAGCGGTGATCTCCGAGAAAAAAGAGGTGGGGAAGGTGATATTTTTCCCCGAGGCGAAATGAGTAATGAATTTGGCGTGTAAGAGCCTTTTTTTATGATTTCATGACTGTCAAATCAATATTCAATTCTTGCCCATAGATTCTGTTAGGATCAGAGTTCTGTTGGAACAAAACCAAAAGATTTAAATAACCTTCAAGATTTCCCTAACAAAATCCGTGTCCAAAAAAATCCTAATAATCGAAGACGACAAAGACATCGTCGATTTGCTTAAACACTACCTAACCAAGGAAGGCTACGTCTTAAAAGATGCGGGTGACGGTGTTTCCGGTCTGAAGAAGGCAAAGGATGAGAACTTTGATTTGATCATCCTGGATATCATGCTTCCGGAGATGGACGGGCTGGAGGTCTGCAAGGAATTAAGAGGCAATCCCAAGACTGCCACCATCCCCATTATCATGTTGACTGCCAAGTCGGAGGAGACAGACAAGATCGTGGGCCTGGAGTTAGGGGCGGACGATTACGTGACCAAGCCATTCAGCCCCAAGGAGCTGGTCGCCCGAATCAAAGCTCTGTTGCGCAGGACTGAGCGCATTCCGGAGGAAGAAAGGATATACCGGTATGGAAAACTGATCTTAGACGTCTCCAAACATGAGGTGACCTTTGGCAAACTGCTGGTGGAATTGACCTCCAAGGAGTTCGATCTTTTAGCCTCCCTTTTGCGAGCCAAAGGTAGGGTTCTGACCCGCAACCAGCTGATGGACCAGGTTTGGGGTTACGATTATTTCGGGGGGATGCGCACGGTGGATGTTCATATCCGCAGGTTAAGGGAGAAAATTCCGGAGCTTTCCGACGACATTCTCACCGTTAAAAACATAGGTTACAAGCTGAAAGAGAATCCATAACTTCCCCTTTTTTACCGATGAAGTTCAGACTCAAATTATTTTTAACCTACCTTTTGATCAGTCTGTTGGGGCTTTTGGTGGCAGGGTTTCTGATTTATTCCTCGGAGAGGAAGCGCCTGCTGAACCAGCTAGAGCAGAATATGCTGGTTGAAACACACCTTTTGTCCCGGATTTTCCTCCAACCTTTATCCGACAGTCTGGACATGCAAGCCACGGATAGTCTGACGGATGTACTGGGGAGGGAAATCGGCAGCCGCATCACCATTATCAACGAACAAGGGAAGGTGATCGGAGATTCCTACGAAAGCGGAGCATACCTTCTGAAAATGGAAAATCACAAGGATAGGCCCGAGGTGTCTTCAGCTTTACATCGATCGGCAGGTAAAAGCATTCGATACAGCTACACCATCAAAGTGGATATGTTGTACGTGGCTTCACCCATAAAAGCACAGGGGAAGGTCATGGGGGTGGCGCGCTTGGCCCTCCCCTTGACCGAGCTGAAAAGACAGCAGCACTCGATTTTAAACGTCATCCTGCTGGGATTTGCCGTTGCATTCATCCTTTCGCTGGCTTTGAACTTCTGGTTTTCCCATCGGGCGATAAAACCTCTGCAGCAGATGATACGAATCGGAAGGAAGATGACCGGAGGGGATTTCTCCGAAAGGGTCCGGATAAAAACCAAAGACGAGATCGGGGAGTTGGCGGGAACACTCAACCTGATGGCTGTGGAGCTTTCCGAGAAGCTTGCCCAGATAACGGAGGATAGAACCCAGCTACAAACCATCCTGTCGAGCATGATCGAAGGGGTGATGGCGGTGGATCGGCAGGGGAAGGTAATGCTGGTAAATGATGCCTTGAGCCGGATGTTCGAGCTGGGCATCCCTTTTATCGGAAAACCCCACTTCGAGGTTATACGGGACCATGAGCTCAATGATTTCATCCAGGAAGTACTCTCGAGTAAAGAGGAGAAAAGAAAGGAAGTTTCGTTTATTCGTCCCAGGGAACAAGACATCATGATCCAGTCCGCCTTAGTGGAAAAGGAAGGGAGAGGCGCTGTCTTTGCGCTTTTTGTATTTCACGACATCACCGAGTTGAAACGGCTGGAAAAGGTCCGCAAGGATTTCGTGGCCAACGTATCGCACGAGCTTAGAACTCCCTTGACCTCCATCAAAGGTTTCGTGGAGGCATTGAAGGATGGCGCCATAAGCGACCCCGAACAATCCGTGCGGTTTCTTTCGGTAATCTCTCAACATACCGACCGGATGAACCAGATCATCTCCGATCTTCTGCAGCTCTCCCTGATCGAATCCAAAGGATTTGAATTAAAGAGCGAGCCTTTCTCCGTTAAGGAGTTGGTGGAGGAGGTGGTCGACTCCCTCAAACGATCTGCCGAGAAAAAGTCACAGAATCTGGAGATCAGTATCATTTCGGGAGTTCAAAAAGTGGTGGGGGACAGATACCGGATCGGTCAAGCACTGACCAATCTGGTGGATAATGCCATCAAGTATACTCCTGAAAAAGGAAGCATTAGAATCGAATTCCGGGATAAAGGGGAGAAGATGGAGATAGTAGTCATCGACAACGGGACGGGAATTCCTCCCCAGGATTTGTCGCGTATTTTCGAAAGATTTTATACCGTGGACAAGGGTCGCTCCAGAGAATTGGGTGGAACCGGCCTGGGACTTTCCATCGTTAAACATATCGTCGAAGCACACGGTGGGACTGTTCAGGTTCAGAGCCAAATGGGAAAAGGAAGCGAGTTTAGCTTTACTTTGAAAAAGGTATAGGAAGTGATTCCGGTGAATTAGACATCCGTAGCACAAACTCTCAAGTAATCGAAATATTTCTCAATTAATGTAGACGGAAATTTATTTCCGCCTTTTTTGTTTGAGAAAGATTGATGCGATAAATCTGAGGTAATTGAAGGAAATTTGTAACACGGATTTAACCTAGAGTTAATACAGACTTAACATGGGTTAATGTATTATTGCTGAAGAAAAAAGTGAATATCACCTTTAGCAAAACAAGAGGAGGTGATGGTGATTCGATAAGTCAGAAACTCGAAAGCGAGAAATCGGAGGATGAAATGATTAATATTCCAACTCGATAATATACCCTTTAATAAACAGGGAGAGAATAAATGAGAACAACGACATTTCCAATTATGATCTTACTTGTATGTTTAATCATCAGCCAAACCTCAGCTCAAACACTTGAGGATAGCGTTAGAATCGAGCTACAGGAACTGAAAGACCGTTTGGACGGCGTAAACGAGAACATGGCGATTCTGAACATCGATGTAGCCATTCTCAAATGGGTGAAGATATCCGGTTACATTCAAGCCCGGTACGAATACAACGACAGTTCTCAGAATGGTGTGGCGGGCGGATATGACGTCTCCAAGAACTTAAATGCCAACAATTTTTACATCCGCCGGGGACGGATAAAGTTTACGATTCAGCCCGGCTCCTTTAGCAAGTATGTGATCTATTTCGATGCCTCCAAGAATACGGTCTCTTTGAAAGAGGCTTATGTGGAGTTGTATAAGACAGTACAAGCCCATAACTTTACCTTAACCTTTGGCCAGTTTAATTGGCCCTTTGGATATGAGATCGAATACTCCTCTTCCAAAAGAGACTTCCCGGAAAGGAGCTTAGCGGAGAACAACCTCTTTAAAGGAGAGAGAGATCGTGGAGTAAACCTGACTTGGGGTCTACCCAAGTATCTACAATTCAACGCGGGGCTTTTTCAGGGTTATGGCATTGAAGATAAAAACTTCACCTGGTTTGATCCGACCAAGGGCAAAGACGTGATCGCCCGGGCCAAAGCCAAATTGGGTATGGTCGATTTCGGAGTCTCCGGATACTGGGGAAAGATTTACTTCCCAGGAAGTGCTGCGGTAGGAGGATCGACCACCTGGTACGATGCCAATGGCAATGGGATTATCGATCCGGGTGAAACCAAAACCACCGCGCCCAAAGCGGTAGTTCCTGCCGTGGAAAAAGACAAGATCAGGTACGGAGCGGATGCCCAGGCTTATCTGGATGTCTTGCCGATTGGCGGAACCGGAATAAGAGGCGAGCTTTATTCAGCCAAGGATTACAACAAAACCGCCAAGGATTCATTGGCCAACGAGATGGGCTGGTATCTGTGGCTGTCCCAGAACATCAACACCAAATTTGGCGCAGCGATGCGATACGATTTCTGGGATCCCAATACCGATAGCAACGCCAAAAACGATGCCACCGGCACATTGTCGCTGGCTTTCCACTATTACTGGGACTCCAATGTGAGAATCACCGCAGCATACGACATGCCGCATCAGCTTAAAGATAACTCGATTTTTTCCAAATATGCAGGTGACAGAAAAGATAACAGATTTACCTTGCAGTTTCAGTTCATGTTTTAAATATTGAAGGAAAGGAGAACAAAATGAAAACAGTAAAAGCCAGGAAGATAGGCGGGGTGATTTTAGCCATCTTGATCGTATCGTTGGCCACCGGTTGGTCGCTCTTTGCGGCGAAATCGATCACCCTGAAAGGTTCCGACACCATGCTAATTTTAGGACAGAGATGGGCAGAGGTTTACATGAACCAGAATCTGGGCGCAGTTATTCAGGTCACCGGTGGGGGATCGGGTGTGGGAATCGCGGCTCTGATAAACGGTGGAACTGACATCTGCCAAGCATCTCGACCAATGAAAAGCTCGGAGGTAGACAAACTGAAAGAGCGATTCAACACCAAAGGTGTTGAAATCCCGGTGGCTCGAGATGGATTAGCCATCTACCTGAATGAGAATAGCAAGATATCCGAGCTTACCTTGGATCAGCTAAAAGGAATATACACTGGTCAGATCACCAACTGGAAGGATGTGGGCGGAGACGATGCCAAGATAGTGCTATACGGTAGGGAAAACAGTTCTGGCACTTACGTTTATTTCAAGGATAACGTTTTGAAAGGAGCGGACTTCGCTGCTCGGACCCAGACCCTTCCGGGAACGGCAGCTATCGTCAATGCCGTGGCAAAGGATAAGGACGGAATCGGGTACGGCGGAGCCGCATATGCCAAAGGGGTGAAATACTGTAAGGTAAAGAAAGATGAACAAAGTCCTGGCTATGAGCCGACCTTGGAAAACGTTAAAGATGGAAAGTATCCCATATCGCGATACTTATACTGGTACCTGCGCAACAAACCGACCGGGGATATAAAGAAACTGGTCGATTGGATTCTGTCCGAACAGGGCCAGCAGATAGTGAGCAAGGTGGGATATTTCCCGGTAAAGTGATGATTATTGAGAAAATAATGAAAAACTTGGAGGCCAACGGAAATAAAACCCAGGCGGAATTTACAGGTTTAAAGAAGAGATTTCGCCTTTCTGAATTTGTCATCGAGAAGATAATCTTTTTATCCTCTTTCTTAGCCATTCTAGGGGTGGTGCTGATATTTGTTTTCATCTTCAGGGAAGCTTTGCCGGTCTTGACCGATCCCGAGGTCAAAAAAGAGGCCAGCTTAAAGCTTTTCTTTTCCACCACCATCTGGCAGCCCGTTTCGGATACGCCCCGGTACGGCTTGATCCCCATAATAGTAGGGACCTTCAAGGTGGTAGCGGTGGCTCTCGTCATCTCCATTCCCCTCGCCGTGGGAGCGGCGGTCTACACCTCCGAATTTGCACCTCTTAAGATCAAGGAATTCATCAAGCCATTGGTGGAGATCTTGGCCGGCATACCTTCGGTGGTCCTAGGTTTCTTTGCCCTGATGGTGATGGCGTCCTTTTTTCACTCTATCTTTCACTCCACCATGCGGCTGAATGCCCTGAATGCCGGCATGGCTTTGGGTTTTGCCATTATCCCCATGATCTACTCCATAGCCGAAGACTCGTTAAATTCCGTTCCCCGGAGCTTGAAAGAGGCTTCCTTGGCTCTGGGAGCCAATCACTGGCAAACCGCTGCCCGAGTCTCTTTGTCTGTTGCCATGCCCGGGGTTTTAGCCGGGATAATTTTGGGCTTGGGTCGAGCGGTGGGTGAAACCATGATAGTTTTGATGGCTTCGGGAAACGCCTCCATACTTTCAGCCAGTATCTTCGACTCGGTCCGCACTATGTCGGCAACCATCGCCGCCGAGTTAGGGGAGGTGGTGCAAGGGAGCGCGCATTACAGCGTGCTTTTCTTCATCGGTGCCTCCCTCTTTGTCTTGACCCTGTTGATCAATTCATTAGCCCATGTCACGGTGGGACGATTACAGAGAAAACTGGCGGGGAAAATATAGATGAGAATCAAAGCGAACCTAACCGGCTCCTTTTTCACCGGACTTACCCTTTTAGCCACGCTGACCATTTTGGCGATCTTGTTCATCATCCTCGGGAATATCCTCTGGCACGGTCATAAGATCATCAGCTGGGAATTTTTGAGCCAGGCTCCGCGGGAGGGGATGACCGCAGGCGGGATCTTTCCGGCCATCTTCGGAACGGTGGCTCTGGTGATTTTGATGATCATCGCGGTTCTTCCCGCCGGGGTGATGACGGCAATATATTTGCACGAATATGCCAAGGCCGATTCACTTTTAACCAAGACCATCCGTTATGCGGTGAACAACCTGGCCGGCATCCCATCCATCGTATTCGGTCTTTTCGGGCTGGGATTCTTTATCCTCTTCATCGGAGGGAGCATGGACAAGCTCTTTGGTCTGGAGGCTGTCTGGGGACAACCCTGCATTCTGTGGGCGGCTTTGACTTTAGCCCTTTTGAATCTTCCGGTGGTGGTGGTCTCAGCAGAGGAGGCTTTAAAGGCGGTCCCTAAGGAGACAAAAGAAGCCTCTTTGGCTTTGGGTGCCACCAAGTGGCAAACCATCCGCCGGATCGTTTTACCCCAGGCTCTTCCCGGTATCCTTACCGGTGCCATCCTTTCCATCAGCCGGGGTGCGGGAGAGGTGGCTCCCATTATGTTCACCGGAGCGGCGTACTTTTTGCCCTACCTGCCGACCAAACCTACGGACCAGTTTATGGAGCTGGGTTATCATATCTATGTCATGGCTACCCAGTCCCCTGACGTGGAAGCCACCAAGCCGATTCTCTACGGAACGGTGCTGGTGCTTTTAATTTTAACTTTACTTTTGAATTTCGTGGCTATATTTATCAGGTCTAAGATGAGAAGACAGTTAAGATCGAGCTTCTAAACATGATTGAAAAAATAATGGAAAAGAAAAAAGAAATAGAGGTCAAAATCCCCGCCGAGATGGAGGAGAAAAAAACGGACCATTCCACATCCAAAATTGCGGTGGAGGGTTTGAATTTCTATTATGGCAAATGCCGGGCGCTCAACGATATTTCCATTGACATAAAGGAAAATCACATCACCGCTTTCATCGGTCCCTCCGGCTGCGGAAAATCCACTTTCTTAAGATGTTTGAACCGAATGAACGATCTGATCCCGGGGGTAAAGGTCTCCGGCAAGGTCTTTCTAGACGGAACGGACATCTATTCCAAAAACGTGGATCTATCCGAATTGAGAAGAAAGGTAGGGATGGTCTTCCAGAAATCCAATCCCTTTCCCAAGTCGATTTACGAGAATGTGGCTTACGGGCTGAAGATACAAGGGATTACCGATCAAGCTATCTTAGATGAAGCAGTGGAGAGAACGTTAAAAGACGCCGCCCTGTGGGATGAAGTCAAAGACAAGCTGAACCAGTCGGCCATGAAATTCTCCGGGGGCCAGCAGCAGCGGGTGTGCATTGCCCGGGCCTTGGCGGTAGAGCCGGAGGTTTTGCTGATGGACGAGCCGGCGTCGGCTCTGGATCCGATCTCCACTTCCAAGATCGAAGAGCTGATCCTGGATCTGAAGAAAAAATATACGATTGTTATTGTAACTCACAATATGCAGCAAGCCGCCCGGATTTCCGATAGCACCGGATTTTTTTTCCTGGGGGAACTGGTGGAGTTTGATCAAACCTCCAGGATATTTACCAATCCCCAGAACAAAAGAACCGAAGATTACGTAACCGGTCGTTTCGGATAGAAACAGAAAGGGAAAAGATGACTATTCATAGGCATTTTGACGAAGAGCTGGATCTGCTCAAGCAAAAGCTGGTCTTTATGGCCAGCCTGGCAGAGTCTATGATCTTCAAAGCCATTAAGTCCCTGACGGAAAGGAAGGATTTCCTGATTGGGGAAGTAAATAAAGACGAAATAAAAGTCAATCTTTTGCAGATCGAAATCGACGAGCTGTGCTTGAATCTTCTGGCACTGAAACAGCCGATGGCTACCGACCTGAGATTCATCACCTCCGCTATGAAAATCAACAGCGAGTTGGAGAGAATAGCCGACATGGCGGTCAACATCACCCAGCGGGCAGCTGGTTTGATCAAGCAGCCGCAATTAAAACCCTATATTGACATCCCCCGCATGGCCGACTTGGCTCAAAGGATGGTCAAGGACAGTTTGGATTCTTTCGTCCGCCAGGATGCTGATCTGGCTCGCTCCATCCTCACCCGGGACGACGAGATCGACGTGTTGAAGGACCAGATATTCCGGGAGTTGCTCACCTTCATGATCAGCGATAACTCCAGCATCCCGCGGGCATTGGAGCTGATATTGGTATCACGACATCTGGAGAGGATCGGGGATCACGCCACCAACATAGCCGAGGACGTCATCTATCTGGTACAGGGTAAAGATATTCGACATCATATAGAAGAGCAAAGGAATCATCGATAGTAAGCTTTACCCTGAGGATACCCAGCCATATTGCCCCCCATAAGTTAATCAGAAGTAGATGATTACAATCAAAAGGGCGGTTCTGGCAAAATATTCCATTTCCCCTCACAAAATAATTTGCAAAAGGATGGGCGTTTTCGTATTTTGTTGATTATGACGGTAGTTTGTTAGGGCAAAAAGGATATCAACAATTGAATAACCGCACGGAGACGCAACTATGAGTAATATGGGTTCATACGAACAACAGTACAACAATTTCGATTGGAAGATCTCGGAGGAGGAGCTTGGATTTGGTAAAAAAGGTCCCATAAACATCGGATATTTTTGTAGCGATCGGATCTGCGAACAGGGATTGGGAAAAAAACTCGCTTTGATCTGGGAGGGATTCACCGGAGAGGTTAAGGAATTCACTTACGACGACATTCGACTTCACAGCAACGCCTTTGCCCAGTTTTTTCTCCAGATCGGTCTTTTGCCCCAGGACCGGATCTGCCTGTTCATGGACCGGATACCGGAACTGTATATTTCCTTCCTGGGAATTCTAAAGATGGGAGGGATTGCCCAGCCGCTGTTTTCCGCATTCGGTGAAGAGGCATTGTTCACTCGGTTGGATGACGCCAAGACCAAAGCGATCCTCACCACCAAAAAACATGTGGGCAAAGTCCGGAGAATCCGGGAGACACTACCCGAACTTACCAAAATCATAATCTTGGATGCGGATGACTTCAAGCTCCAGGAAAGAGAAATTGCCTTTTCCATGGAAAAAGCTCCCCGGGTGGAGAAATTCGATGTATTCAAAGCGGAAAGGGAGACACCATCGGTCCTGCATTATACCTCCGGAACTACCGGAAAACCTAAAGGGGCTTTGCACGTTCATTCATCCATCATCGCTCAGTATCTTACCACCAAGTGGGTGCTGGACCTCCAGCCCCATGACATTTACTGGTGCACGGCCGATCCCGGCTGGGTGACCGGAACTTCCTATGGCATCATCGGTCCTTGGTCCAGTGGCGTCACCCAGGCGGTTTTGGATTCCGGCTTCAGCGCGGATAAATGGTATGCCTTTGCAGAAAAAAATAAAGTGACCGTCTGGTATTCCGCTCCCACGGCTATTCGTCTTCTGATGAAAGAAGGTATAGAGGTGGTGAAGAAACACGATCTTTCCTCTTTGAGATACCTTCTGAGTGTAGGCGAACCTTTGAATGCCGAGGCGGTGGTCTGGTCACAGAAAGCATTCGGGAAACCTTTCCACGATACCTACTGGCAGACCGAAACCGGAAGCATCGTGATCACCAACTTCCTGGGGATGGAAATCAGACCGGGCTCTATGGGAAAAGCATTCCCCGGAATAGTTGCCACCGTGGTTGACCCTAAAACTTTTGAACCGATAACGACCCCCGGCTCGGTCGGGCTGATTGCGCTGAAACCCGGCTGGCCCTCCATGTTTCGAGCCTACTGGAACAATAAGGAGATTTACGACAACAAATTCAAAAACGGTTGGTACATCTGCGGTGACCGCTCGAGCATCGACCAGGATGGGTATTTCTGGTTCGTGGGCCGGGACGACGACGTTATCAATACCGCTGGCCATCTGGTGGGACCGTTCGAGATCGAATCGGCTCTCATAGAACATAAAGCGGTGGCGGAAGCGGCGGCTATAGGAAAGCCGGACCCGATCAACATGGAGGTGGTCAAAGCTTTTGTAGCGCTCAAGAAAGGTTTTGATCCCAGCGACGATCTGGAGCTGGATATAATGAATTTCATCCGCAAGAAACTGTCTCCTCTGGCCATGCCGCAGGAGATCGCATTTGTCCAATCCCTCCCCAAGACCAGAAGCGGGAAGATCATGCGAAGACTGCTCCGGGCACAGGAATGGGGCGAGCCGATCGGGGACACGTCGACTTTGGAGAACGATTAAATCTGTCCACCGCAAATTCGAGGGTCAGGGATTAAGGGATTGAGGTCAGGAGAAAACAAGAAGTAAAGATAATTTCCCTCTTCCCTCCGGAGAGGGGATACAGGTGAGGGGAAAAGCTCGTAGGGACAGGGCTTGTCCCTGTCCGAATTAAGAAGTAAGTAGGCTGAGCACTTTGCCTAGTTTAGAACGAATTCGGTCAAGAGCAAGAAAAGATTAAAGATATGTATTTGAATCCAATACTGTAAAATTATTGAGATGAAGTGAACTAAATATAGATTCTAAGGAAAACAAAACCGTAAAAGCAAGCTTTTGCATTCCAATAACATGAAAGGAGCAATAAAATGGACCCAGAAAAACAGATGATCATCGATTATGTGAAAAAAGAATTCTTGGACGAGGACAGCGACGTGGAGGTTACGGAGAACACTCCTTTGATCTCCTCCGGTATAGTCGATTCCTTTTCCATGGTCTCTTTGAAGACTTTCCTTGAGAAAAAGTACAAAATCTCCATCCCGGACGACAAAGCCACTCCGGAGGCGTTTGATTCGGTGAACAAGATCATGGATCTGTTGAAGGGGTTTGTGAAGACATAAAACAATGACTGATGATTGATGGCGAATAACGTATAAAGGCAAAAGAATAAACTTTCTTCTTCTTTTTCAATAGAGGTAGTCAGATGGATTGTAGTTGCTCGATTTATCGAGCTCATTAAATTGTAGTCATACTGAAGATGAAGCCCCATGAATTGGGCAGCTATTAGGAGGAAGAGGTGTAAAGGTAGGAGGATTTTATGGCATATCCGAACAAAGCCAAAGAATATTATCAAAACGAGTTGAAAGGGATCAAAGAGGCGGGTCTAAACAAAGAGGAGAGGTACATCCACTCTCCTCAAGGGGCGGATATAAAGGTGGAGTTTCCCAGCGGAGCGCCGGAGAAGGATGTTATCAACTTCTGCGCCAACAACTACCTGGGGCTCTCCAGCAATCCGGAAGTGGTCAAAGCAGCCCACCAGGGGCTGGATGCACGGGGATATGGCATGTCGTCGGTCCGGTTCATCTGCGGCACGCAGGATATTCACCGGGAGCTGGAAAAAAAGTTTTCCGAATTCCTGGGGACTGAGGATACTATCCTTTTCCCCTCCTGCATGGATGCCAATGCCGCGGTTTTCGACGTGCTTTTGGACCGGCAGGATGCGATGATTGCCGACAAACTGGTGCATGCCTCGATCGTGGACGGGATGAGACTGTGCAAAGCCCAGCAGTACGTTTACAAGCACTCCAACATGGAACACCTGGAGGAGAAATTACAGGAATCCCAGGAAAACCGTTTCCGGATGATCATCACCGATGGGGTTTTCTCCATGGACGGCGATATCGCCAAGCTGGACAAGATCTGCGAGCTGGCGGAGAAGTATGACGCCATGGTCTTGGTGGACGACTCCCATTCCACCGGCTTTGTGGGAAAGACCGGACGGGGAACGCATGAACATTGCGGGGTAATGGGCAGAGTCGACCTTATCACCACCACCATGGGCAAGGCGTTGGGGGGTGCGTCGGGCGGCTGCGCCAGCGGGCGGAAAGACATGATCGATCTATTGCGCCAGAGAGCCCGACCCTATCTTTTTTCCAATACGGTTCCGCCGGTGATCGTCTCCGCTGCCAGCAAGGTTTTGGATGTGATCTCCAAGACCACGGAAAGAAGGGACAAGCTGGAGAAGAACACCCTCTACTTCCGGAAGAAAATGACCGAAGCGGGATTCGACATCAAGGAAGGGATTCATCCCATCGTCCCCATCATGCTGTATAACGCCAAGCTGGCTTCCGATTTCGCCAAGGACTTATATTACGAGGGGATCTACGTGATCGGATTCTTCTTTCCGGTGGTGGCAAAGGGAGAAGCCCGAATCCGGGTTCAGATCTCCGCGGATCACGAGATGGAGCATTTAGACAAAGCCATTGCCGCTTTCATCAAGATCGGGAAGAAATACGATATCCTGGGGAAGGGTAAGAAGGAGATAGTAGAAAAATACGGATTGTAAGTTCGCAGGGGCGATTCATGTGGAAAACATCCCGCCTTAGGCGGGGAATCGCCCCTACTGTTAATAAGTAGCCAAGGCTTTACCTTTAGTCCTGAGCTTAATCGAAGGATACCCCCACAATCTTCGGGATACTCACTACTCATTCCTGAATTGCCATTGACAAAAACGGTCTTTTGATTATATTGAATTTAAGATAAATGATTTTGCCCTAAAGGTATTCCAAGAATCTTCCGAACCTTTGGGCAAAGGGCAGAGTTTACTTGAGATGTTGTTATGCTTAAACCTAACACCTTTCACCTTTTTAAGGAGTTTTTATGCGAGCAGGCAAGATAGTGGTTTTATTTTTAATTCTTTTAATGATAATGGTTTGGGGATCAGGAAAAGCATTAAGCGCACCGGTTTTGATAAAGCTGAAACTAACCACTGAATCGGACTATCAAAAGGCAAACCAGCTCGGCGTCTCCGTTTATCACAAGTTTCCGGTGAAAATCGACGGGAGCAATCTGGTGATTGCCGAATATGAAAAATCCATTCTAAGTGCATTAGGCAATGCTAACTTAATCTATGAGATCATAGATGAAGAACCGTGGAGTCAAAGCTACTATCTGGTCTCCGAGTCGGAAAGGACCGAGAAAATAAACCTCACTACTTATGGTAAAATTTTAGTTAACGCTGAGAAGTTCTATTTCATTAAAATCTCGGATGAAAACGCCAGAAAACTGTCAGTACAGGGATATCATATGGCCAAGGTCTTCCGTCATCCTCTGCCGCTTGAGTACAAATCCCCGGTAACCGAATCACCCAAGTATCAACCCTTCACCCCCGGCATCGACAGTTTACTGTCACTGATCTCGCAAGATTCCCTCTATGCCTGGGATCTGAGATTGCAGAATTTCAAAACCCGTTATTCCTATTCCGATTCGATAATAAAAGCCCGGGATTGGATAAAAAACAAGTTTATCGGCTTTGGCATCGACAGCGTCTGGCTACATCACTACTATTATGATTCCGATCAATGGAACGTGGTGGCAACGGTGGTGGGAACGGTTAGACCCGACAAGTTGATGGTGGTGGGTGGGCATTACGATTCGGTGGTGTACGGAAGCGGCACCAATCCATACACCTGGGCGCCGGGAGCAGACGATAACGCCACCGGCACCGTAGCCACTCTGGAGATGGCGCGGATAATCGCCCAAAATCCCCTTCCCGTTACGGTGCTGTTCGTCCCCTTTGCCCAGGAGGAGCAGGGATTGATTGGAAGCGACTACTTTGCATCGTATCTGGCGGGCATTTCCGCCGATATTCCCCTGATGATAAACGCCGATATGATCGCCCACAATATCGGCACACATACCGCAGTAAAAATCTATGCGGCTTCATCCGCCATAGATCACGTCAACCAGATGATCAACATGGCAGATACATACACTAATTTGGACGCATCCTATGCAGGTCAATCCTCCGGCAGCGATCACTATTCCTTTTACCAGTATGGATTCGATGCGGTTTTTGCTTCGGAGGGAGACTTCTTCACTTATGGTTGGCACAAAAACTACGATATAGTCGACAGCTTGAACTTTCCCTATATGAAGCAGGTAACCCGGATGTGCCTTGCTACCTTAATCTCGGTAGCCCGATCGGTCGGCTACAAAATCGGCGATCCCACCCTGGACGGGGTGATAGATATCGCAGACGTGCTGTACCTGATAAATTATATCTACAAGGCAGGTTCTGCTCCCGATCCCCTGCAAGCCGGTGATGTAACCTGCGACGGGCAGGTGAACATAGATGACGTGATCTTTCTGATCAACTATCTGTATAAACACGGGCACACCCCACCGGTTTCATGCTAAATGGCTGTATCCCCTTTTCCCTCCCTTTGCCGAATGCAGGGGGAGGGATTTTTTTACCTCTCCCCGTTTATCGCCCTCACCATGCAGTGGAGAGAGGAGTCAGGGGGTAAGGTTTCAACAGACGCAGTTTTTTTAATTCCTTTACAAAAAGAAACTGGTTGTGTATAATTTAAGGATTTGGAATAAAACCATGCATGTGGTGGTTTGGTTAAAGTTTTCGGGTGCGTATGGTTAGGTGAAGCATAGTTGTCGTTTATCGGGTTGCGACGAAAAAAGGAAACCTTTTTTGGAACCGATTCCTAACCGGAACCCAGACCGCACTTCGATAGACAGAATCAAAAGATAAGTTTTTAGCATCAAACAGAAACAGGAACCATTCCAGGCACACTAAAAGGGTAAAAGAATGGATAAAATAGTGGTGATAAACAGCGATAAGATGGGGACGGGGAATGAGGAATTGGGGACTCGCCTCCTGGGTAATTTTTTGAAGACTCTGATCGGAGCGGAAAAGAAACCCAAAAAATTAGTGCTCTACAACGCCGGGGTGAAACTGGCTGCCAGGGGTTCTTCCGTTTTGGAAAGTTTGCATTCTTTGGAGAACCTGGGAGTGGAAATAATATCTTGCGGCACCTGCGTCAACTTCTACGGTTTGGCTGATCTGATGGAGGCAGGAAGGGTGAGCAACATGCCGGAGATTGTCAAGGTGCTGACTGAAGCGACAACGGTGGTTACGGTTTGAGATTTGAAACTCAAGAAATGAGTCTTGAGATTCGAGAGGGAAGTTAAATCCCGATTGACTCAAAACTCAAATCTCATTTCTCCATACTCTAAGCTTATGAAAGACATAAAAAAAGTAAAATTTTTCGATTCAAAGGCTTTAGGTTGGGACTGGAGAAATCATCCTGACGATAAATCACAGATTCAAAAGCTGGTTAATAGATTCTTCTTAAAGCCGAAAGAACTGGTTTTGGACATAGGAACCGGCAACGGTGTGCTCCTCCCCTATCTTTCCATAAAAGTAAAACCGGGGGGGATAATCCTGGCGCTGGATTTTTCCTGGAGCATGATCGCTTTGGCCAAGAAAAACAATCCAAAGAGAAATTTGGGCTTTTTGAATGCTTCTGCCGAAGCTTTGCCCATAAAAGATCAAAAGCTCGATTGTATCACCTGTTTTTCTGCCTTTGCTCATGTATGCGACAAAATAGAATCCATTAAAGAGATGTCCCGGGTTTTAAAAAAAGGGGGAAGGCTTTACATCGCCCATCCTTTTGGGAAAAAAGAGTTGGCACATCATCACAAAACTGCCGGAGGGGTAGTGAAACATGATACCCTCCCATCAGATCTGTTAATGAAAAAGATGATGATGCGTAGCGGTTTTAAAAACATCCGGATCCTCGACCGGTCCGATCTTTATTTAGCCAGCGCGCAGAAGTAGCGGCGGTATGCACTGTACGGTGCATACCGGCGGACAACTGATAGTTGACGAAAACTTACCATGATCAAACTTACCAGTAAACAGATAACTTTGACTGCGTTTTTCATCGCCTTAGGGGTGATTATCCCCTTCGTTTTCCATCAGATAGCCCTTGCCGGCAGAGTATTCCTTCCCATGCACATTCCGGTACTTTTGGCCGGCATCTTTGTAGGTCCCTTGAGCGGGCTGTTCGTCGGTTTGTCCTGTCCGGGGATAAGCTTTTTCTTAACCGGCATGCCTCCCCCTTATGCCGTCCCTTTGATGAGCCTGGAGCTGGCCGCTTATGGGATCTCCATCGGGATACTGATTAAATTGGTAAAATCCACTATATTAGCACTATTGCTTTCCATGATTGTGGGACGCCTGGCTTTTGCTTTGGGACTTTTTATTTTCGGGCTGTTTTTGTCTCTCCCCTATGGACCGAAGGAATACATAAAAGTCTCGATGATCACCGGACTTCCCGGAATCATCCTTCAGCTGATTTTAATCCCTCTTCTGGTGATATCATTTCACCGGGCGAAAAGATAATTTCCCTAAATGTTTGTGCTGCTATACCACTGCCGTCCACAGTCGACGGTCCACTGCAAAACAGAAATAATCGAATTTGCTGTGGACGGAGGTATGCATCATACTGTGCATACCGATGGACTGTGGTCTGTGGACAAATTCCCCTTCTCCTTCTCAAATCCCGATATTCCCTCAGCCACTTTTCGGTTTGAATCAAGTTTTCCCGTTTTCTGCCGATTCTCCTAATTGAAAACTACTTATATGAGATAAAACAGAGCAGATTTTTCCACAAAGTTCCAAATACGCCCGGAGATAAAATGGATACCTTCGAGAAAGATTTAAAGAGAGTTCAAAAACAGGATTGGCAGATGTGGATTCTGGTGCTGTCCATGTTTTTGGTATTTGCTGCTTTCATCGTGCTGGTGGTCTTCTACTCCGACTTACAGCAGCTGTACGAAGAACAGATCGACGTCCGCATGTTCAACTTTTTGCTTTTGGGGTTTGTTGCCCTCTCCCTCCTTTTTATCGGCTATGTGATACTGAAGGAGATCTCGGTCAAGAACCTGCAAAAGGATCTGATAGAGCAAAGGATAACGGCGCAGGTTCTGGAAAGAAGATTAACCGACCTTCAGGCGGTTTTTGAGGTGACCACTTTGGTGAACTCCGAGATGGAGCTCTCCGGCATCCTGGATACCATATCCAGCAAAGCCCTTCGGGCATTGGGTGGAGATCAATCCTCACTTTTCTTGTATGATCCCAAGATCGACAAGCTGCGCTGCGAGTCGGTGTGGGGTCCGCTTAGCGAGGTGGTAAAGAACGCGGAGGTGGAGATCGGGGAGAGTATAGCCGGATGGGTGATGCAGCACGGAAAACCTCTCCATCTGGGGGAGGATTTAAATGAAGGTCATTTCCTCAATTTCATCAAAAAGGACAAAAAAATCAATGCCAGTCTATGCGTTCCCCTAATGGTTCAGAACAAAGCCAAGGGGGTTTTAAACATCAGCCAGTTTGATCCCGGGAAGAAATTCACCGAGACCGATTTGAAATTAGTCTCCATCTTTGCCGAGAATGCTGCCATCTCCATAGAAAAAGCGGAGCTGTATGAGAGATTGAAAAAGCAGGCCGAAACCCTGGAGAATGCTTACTGCGAGCTGAAATCGACCCAGAATCGGCTGATCCAGTCGGAGAAGTTGAGGGCGCTGGGCAACTTGGCCAGCGGGGTGGCGCATGATTTCAACAACATCCTGGCTGCCATCATGGGCCGGACCCAATTGTTGTTAAGGGAGGTGGAGGGAACGGCCATCCCGGAGAATAATAAGCAAAACTTATTGAAATGGTTGAAGGTTATGGAGCAGCTGACCAACGACGGAGCCGAGACGGTAAAGCGCATCCAGAAGTTTGCCCGAACCTACCGGGCCACATCCGAAAAGGAGTTCAAACCGATGGACTTGAATGCCATCGTTCTGGAGGCGGTGGAGATCACCCGGCCCAAATGGAAGGATGAAGCCCAACTCAAAGGGATCCCCATAGAGGTGGAGACCGAATTGGGCGAGCTGTCCCAATTTTTGGGTGATCCAACGGAGATGCGGGAGGTTTTGACCAACCTGATTTTCAACTCCATCGATGCCCTTCTGGATGGCGGTAGGATAAAAATCTCCACCCGGATGCGGGATGGTAAGCTGGAGATTAAGGTTACAGACAACGGTTTGGGTATGATCGAGGAGATAAAAAACCTGGTATTCGAGCCTTTCTTCACCACCAAGAAGGATAAAGGAAACGGACTGGGCTTGAGCGTGGCTTACGGGATCATCTCCCGGCATAACGGTCACATATCGGTGGAGAGCGAGCCGGGAGAGGGAACCGTCTTCACCATCACCCTTCCGAGTTATGGTGCTATGGATGTTGAAAAAACAAAAGCGGAGGTCACTGCCAGCGAGGTTATCACTTGATCTAAACCATTCTTCGAGATATTCAATTGATTCCCATAAAGCATTCAGGGCAGGATTAATCCTGCCCTTTGTTGTTTACAAGTTATGTTTTTTGGAGTATTACGCTTCTGACTTGCTGAATTGGAATTTATCAGATGCCTAGGGCAGCTGATCTACTTACTGTGAGTAACATCATTAAATGGAAGTACAGGAATCTCGTCAACTTCTATTGGAACGTGTCTGTGTTTTACTATCTTTCCGTTCTTATAAATGATGCTATCATATTCGAGGAGCGGTATTGGATGTGGAATATAGAAATGTTCTTTAAGATATTCCCAGTCTTTGTCTCGAATTGTGGCAATACCATTGAGGTATTTACTAACCCAAACTCCGCCTATGTGGGAATCTGCACTGATACTTCTCAACTTTTCCTCTGCGATTGTGACATAATTTTTGTCTATCTCAATTCCGATATACTTCCTTCCAAGACGCTTCGCTGCCACAACGGTCGTTCCAGTCCCATTAAAAGGATCAAGAACGATGTCACCTTCGTCGGTTGTCATAAGAATCAATCGCTCTAGAACCGTTTCAGGAAGTTGACAAGGATGTTCATCTCGGTTTTTTGCATGTTTTATACGATGTAGGTCAGTCCAGACATCAGAGACTAATGGACCAAAAGGATGAAGCCCTGCTTTCTTGCCACCGTAATCTTTCAAGAGCACATTACATTTTCTGCAACGCTTGTGAGGATGACGGATTTCGTAAAACTTGTTCAACTTCTTGTCTTTAGCATAGAACAAGATACCATAGTGGGTTGGCATCAAAGTTTTGCCTAATGGGATACTCATTGCATCCCAAGAAATCCAATGTTTGAAATCAGCAATTTCATTCAGAAAAGCCGCGTAGTACGTAAGCCATTTAGGGATATTGTGAACAAAAATACTTCCTGTTGGTTTTGTAACACGCACCATTTCAGTCAGCCATCGTTTGCACCACTCAAGGTAAGCATCGAGACTTTTCCGATCCTTATAGCTGTTGTATTTCTTGTTAAGGTTGAAAGGCGGATCAGCAAATGTCATATCAACACTATCTGGTGGGAGTGTCCCCAAAATTTCAAGACAATCACCGCGGAGAATAACATTTACCTTCATAATTCAAATGTCTCCATCAACATTCTTTTGAATCTCTGAAGTTCTTCAGGGTGAAAAGTAAAAACATCATCGTAAGCCGACACCATCCGTTTAAGGTCATTCTGCCTTGCATACCAACCAATACCATCAACAAAGCCGATGAATTTCGCATTTGGATAGTACTTAGAGATAAGTTCGCCAATCGATATTTCCGTTTTTGATTTGTCTCCTTGACCTGATGAAGTGGTAACTAAAAATGAACACTCAACGATGATTTTTGGATTTTCTTGATCGGGAATAATAAAGTCCATTGTACGCTTTTTGTCATCTACAACTCCAACCAAATTTTGCAGATCACCACAAGTATAGTTCAATTTGAGTTCACCAAGGATTGCTTCGATTACTGTTTCGGGATTATTTTCTTTCATCCCAGAATAGGATCCTTTTTCCTTATAACGAATAAGTGTATCGATCATTGGTTCTGGACGAAAACTCAGTTTGTCGATACTAAGCTTCCGTAGTTCAAAGGGTGGCAAAACTCGACCCAATAGAGGGTTGGATGCTCCTTCAAAAAACAAGTTAATAAGACCTTTGCGAAAATACTCGTTTGTTGCAACGAGCTTTTCTATTGTGACGTCTGACCATTCTTTAATTTCTTCTCGGTTCTCCGGTTTAAGCCAATCTGCCTTGTTAGTTAAGGTATCTAATGCTGCATCGTCAACAATTCTAAGAAAGGTGGTTAACCGTTTTAGACTCTCATTTGAAAAACCGTTCAATGCTAAAAGAGCTTTCAAACCGTTCGGATGTAGAAGCAAATCCTCAAAGAATTCTTTCTTGATTCCTTCTTGTTGAACTTTCGCCTGAACAAGTTGTAATAGATTTCCGAGTGCATTTAAATTATCAACTTCATATCGTTGCTCAAAAACGGGATTGAAGAAATAGAAGGTATTCTTTTGGAGTACTGTTGTGAATTTTTCTTCTGTGGTTCTCATTGGTTCTTTTTGAATATTAATATATATTCGTCCTTCATTGTGTTACGCATACCCTTGATGGGTTTGATAATACTTCGAATAAGTTGTGCACCAGCTTGCTGGAAGTGTTCAATAATCGTTTGTTCGAGTCTGATACCACCTGTTTGATTTGTGTTTGACCCTATGATCATGATAGCGTATTTCCTTGGTTTAAGCACTCTGACAATCTGACCAACAACCTTACCCATATCATCAAAGTAACGCTGTAATTTCTCAGTCTTAGTCTTTCCTGCAAGACCAAGCATTTGAGATCGGAGAGAATCAACATCATATCCTAAAAACTCAAGTTGTGGAGCGTCATTTTCAGCATAATCTATAGCAAAAGAGTAGGGTGGTGAGGTTACCACACAGTCAATACTTGAATCCTCGATGGGAATGGAGCGGGCTTCGCCTTCAAGAATTCTAGCCGATCCAAGTTTAGAACTGTTTATGACCGGATTAGTGACTGTCTGAATCACTGTCGTTTTATAGCGTTTCAGAACCTTTTCGAACAACTCATCATGTTTCGTTTTACTAACTCGGCGAGCATAACCCATTGCATCGAGATAGGCGAGTAATGCCAACTCGTAAACTTTAAGTTTGTTAGTATCCTTGATTCGTGTGAGTTTGCCATTAAATTTTCCATCTGAGAAATACTTAAACCATTTCTCCGCATTGTTAGATATAGATTTTACTAGATCAAGGGATAGAGACAGACTTTGACACTTTACACGGGTCATAAAACGGCAGAAGGGGCTAATATCAATACCAATAGAATCGATTCCCATCAGGGTTGCTTCGACATTGAGTGTTCCGCTACCGCACATGGGATCAAGCACAATATCTCCCGGTTTAATTGATAGAATGTTAAGAAGACCTTTGACAAGCTGTGGGTGGAACTTACCTCGATATGGAAAAAGACCGTGGGTAGCGTAACCAGTTGAATACCTTCCCTCTTCGAAGTATGTCTGAGTCTGAGCAGATCTGTCTTCAGATATATGACCATTGAAATGTTGGCAGAGCCTGTAATGGTTTGTAGGTCTTCCGTTAACAGTTTTGAAGAATGCTGAACGTTGAACCAATTCTTCTTTCGAAAGTGATTGGAATTCAAGCAAAGCAAGCTCAAGTTCAAAAAGCTCATTGACGGAATTGAGCAAAACAAAGTCTCTTCCGAATACTTCTTTGATTAGTGAAGTATTTAAAAGTCTGTTATTTGTCATTTTTTGTTATCACGGTTAATTGTAGCCCGTAGGTCTGATGTCAGCGGCTACTGACCTAATTGCTTGAAGCTCTTTTGCTTTTTCAAGAAATTGTATTGCTAATAAATCAGAAGGACTTAACATTTTTGCAGTTGGATTCATTTCTAAATCATTTCATGGAATATTGTTCGGTAGATAGTATCTATATCTGTTAACAATCCGAATTCTAAACCCTTCTTTGCGATATGGACTTCTTCTTCGGTTAAGGTCCTCCCGATTTTTTCCAAAGCTTCATATTGTAAATCTTCCAAAGTGATTGAGAAAACCAATTTATCTTTTTCGGATGCTTCCATTTTCCAACCCCGTAAGTTAAGAGCCTTGCGCTCCCATTCTTGTGAGTCAGAATCTGTCTGGTACTTTAGGCATCTGACCCATTTGATATAAATTCATACGCAATTTAGAAAGTGATCTTGATTTTGTCAATTAAAAAGCTGGACAAAATTTATGGATTTGTGCGGATCACGAGCTGGATGAAATCAGCCCCTTCTATTCATACCGGATTGCTTCGACCGGAGAAAGCTGAGCGGCTCTTCTGGCGGGGTATAACGTAGCTAAGAAGGTGAGGGCTAAAGCGGAAAGTGCGACTAAAATGAAGTCAAGTGGTCGCATTTCCACCGGCAGGGAGTTGATGAAATATATCTCCGGAGGGAGAGAGATCAAATTGAAGGTTTTTTGAATCCAACACAAAAGGTAACCAAAAATCGTTCCCAGAAAGATCCCCAAAATTCCCACCACCAGACCTTCGAACATGAAGATCTTCATGATGCTGGTGTTGGTGCAGCCCATCGATTTCAAGATACCGATGTCCTTTCTTTTCTCTATCACCACCATAATCAGGGTGCTGATGATGTTGAAAGCAGCCACTGCCACGATCAGGCTCAAGACGATGAACATGGCATATTTCTCCAGGGTCATCCAGGAGAAGAGGTTTTTGTGCATGTGCATCCAGTCCAGGGCGTAGTAGTGGGGACCCAGCATCTCCTCCAATTCCTTTGATACTTTCTCTGCCTGGTAAAGGTTGTCCAGCTTGATCTGCAGCCCCGTGATCCGGCTCCCCAGATTGAAAAGTCTCTGGGCGGTGGGAAGGGAGATGTAAGACATGGAGGCGTCATACTCATACATCCCGGTTTCGAATATCCCCGTCACTTTCAGCTTGGTGGCTTTGGGGGTGCTCCATCCGCTGGTCAAGGAACCCTCCTTCAGACTGAACAATACCGCGTTATCCCCCAGCTCCACCCCTAATCTATCCGCCAATGTTGAGCCCAAAAGGATACCCGGGAGCTCCGAGCCGGTCGTGTCCAAATCCAGACTCCCGATTTTCAGATTTCTCTTCAGATCGGTCACCTGTTCTTCTTTTTCCGGAACGATCCCCCGCACCACGATGCCGTCGCTGCCGGTTTTGGAGGCGATGGCGGCCTTGTAATAGATATAAGGAGCCACCTCCACCACATGTTTTATCCCCAGGATCTGGGGGATCAGAGATTCGTAATCATCGATCCCTTCGCTGTAAGAGGAAAAGACGCTGATATGAGCAGTGGTGCCGATGATGCGGGAGCGCACCTCCTTTTCGAATCCGTTCATCATGGAGAGGATGAAATCCAGGGCGGTCACGCCGATCAGAACGCCGCATACCGATATCAGGGTGATGACCGAGACGAACTTGGTCTTCCGTTTGGATCTAAGATAACGCTTGGCTATAAAAAATTCGAAAGACATAGATAAAATAAATTTGCAGTTTTATTTTGCATTTTGCAGTCTGTAATTTGCATTCTTCAATTATCAGTTACTTACAACTTTCTCCCACAAAATCCTCTTGATCATCTGCGGCTTGGATCGGCCTACGCTGCCTCCGGTCCAGGGACGATCGCAATTTTTGCAGATATTTATTTCCTGCGGTTTTTTCTCCACCAGCCATTTTCTCAAAGACCTGATTTTCTCGTTGTTCCAGATTTTCACAATGTCATCTGCCCCATTGATTTTCCCAAATACGTATTCCGACCCAAAATCCCGGCAGCAGGGAATTATGTCACCACTCCAAGTGATTACGAAAATCGACCAGGGATGTGTACAAAGTTTGTATTTATTTCTTTTTCCATCGTTTGAAGCGATCCTTTGGTCGATGTTGCCGGTCCATCGGTGGACTTTAAGCTGGGAGAATTTGTTTACCGGAAGATTATCGAACAGATTCTTCAAATCAGACAGCGACTTTTCCCTTTCTTTAAGAGAACTTAAAGCGATGGTAGACATATCACGAATCTCTATCTTGGGATAATCCCCTCCCAGCTCTTTTTTGGCATCAAGCAGAGATTTGAGATTTTTGTAAACCGTTTCCCAGTTACCTCCGGATCTATAAGTCTCATAGATTTTCTTATCCGGAGAGAAATCCACGGTCAAAGAGAATTTCCCGCAACGGATAAGACTATCTATCCTCTCCCGGGTGAATAAGGAGCCGTTGGAGGAAAAGCTGGGGATAAAACCATATTGATTGGATCGGGTGATGAACTTCTCCAACTCCGGATGCAAAAGTGGCTCTCCGCTGCCAGTGAGATAGATTTGTGCCACCGGTTTAAGCTTTGAGATGTTCTTGAGAATATCCTCAAACAAATTATGATCCATCATCCCCTTCTTGGGGCTGTGGTTGTCCGGATTACCCTGAGGGCAATATCTGCAACTGTAGTTACAGATGTTGGTGACCTCGATGGAATAAAAAAGCGGGGGGTGTTTCAAGTCGATTTTACCAAACCAGTAGGAAAAAAAAGCGCGTCGGTATCTGGATAATAATTTCAGGTTCATATTTTTTTTCGTATCAAATTCATTGTTAACAATTCCCCTCACCTTAATCCTCTCCCCAAAGGGGAGAGGATACAAATTTTGAATTTTTCTCTTTGAATTTTGAATTATTCTTCCGGTCTCATTTGGGGGAAGAAGATCACCTCTCTTATGGAGTGGGTGTTGGTGAGAATCATCACCAACCGGTCCACTCCAAATCCGAGTCCGCCGGTGGGAGGCATGCCGTATTCCAAAGCCCGGATGAAATCCTCGTCCAACACCTGGGCTTCATCATCTCCTCTTTTAGCCAACTCGGCCTGCTGCCGGAACCTCTCCCTCTGGTCCTGGGGATCGTTCAACTCCGAGAAGGCATTCCCCATCTCGCAGCCGCCGATGAAAAGCTCGAACCTTTCGGTCAAACCGGGTTTTTCCCGATGATACTTGGCCAAGGGAGACATCTCCACCGGAAAATCCGTAATGAAAGTCGGTTGGATTAAATGGGGCTGGACCTTGGTTTCGAATATGGCTTCGATTAGTTTTCCTTTAGGACGATTTAGATTCTCTTTCACGTTCAGCTCGGATGCTATCTTTCTGGTCTCCTCCTCGCTTTTGTCCGAAAAGTCCACTTGGGTATATTCCCTTATCGATTCCATTATCGGAATTCTCTTAAACGGCGGGGTTAGGTCGATCTGATTCCCTTCGAATTCAAACTTATTCGTTTTCAGCACCTGTCTGGCTGCATAATTCAACAGGTTTTCGTATAGCTCCATAATGTCATTGTAGTCCGCATACGCCTGGTACAGCTCCAGCATGGTGAACTCCGGATTATGATTCCGGTCCATCCCCTCATTGCGGAAGCTTTTGGATATCTCGTAAACTTTTTCAAATCCCCCGACGATCAATCTTTTCAGATACAACTCATCCGCAATCCGGAGATAAAGGTTTATATCCAGAGCGTTATGATGGGTGATGAACGGTCGGGCAAAAGCTCCCCCGTAAAGCGGCTGGAGAATGGGTGTCTCCACCTCCACGAAGCCTGCATCGTCTAAAAATCTCCGAAGGGATTTTATCAGCTCGGTGCGGAAGATGAAAATCTTCTTCACATCTTCGTTCACAATCAGATCAACATACCGTTGTCTGTATCTTAACTCTTTATCCTGAAGCCCGTGCCATTTCTCCGGAAGGGGTAACATGGATTTGGAGAGGAGGACGAAATCAGTCACCCGAATAGTGATCTCGCCGGTTCTGGTCTTAAACACTTTTCCGCTTACTCCCAGGAAATCCGCGATATCAAACAGATCGAAAAGCTCGAATTTCTCCTTTCCCACCTCGTCGGATTTGACATAGATCTGAATTCTACCCGAACCGTCTTGTAGATGGGCAAACAAGCTTTTGCCATGAAGGCGAAGGGAGATGATTCTCCCGGTAGTCCTGATTTCCGTTTGTTCGCTTTCTAGTTTTTCGAAATTACCTATGATCTCAGATGAGGCATGAGTCCTTTTGAAGCTATAAGGATAGGGATTGATGTTCTTCTCTTTCAGTTTCTTCAGCTTGTCGATCCTATGTTGTAAGATTTCGCTGATTTCGTCCATACGATTCTCCATTTTATATTAAATCCTGTCCGCTGTCCGCCGACCGTTGTCCGCCGCTAAAACCATTTCTTGGGATGCTGTTATGGACTTCAGTCTGCGAGAAGTTTTAAACAAAACGCAATATAAGATTGCACCTGGGGGGTGTCAAGGGAAACATGGGATCAGGTTTCCGGGAAGTTTTGCCTTGACAAGTCCCCATGATTCTGTAGCTTGTAAAAAACCTTTGACTCTCGGTCGAGATACTGATGACGAAATTGAGATTTGTCATTTTCCTTCTTCCTTTTTCCATTTTCCTTTTCTACGTCTCAATAGTTCATACTCAAAACTCAGTTAATCTCAAAGCAATAGACACCCCCAACGACAAAGGCGAAAGCATCACCTTGACCGTAGAAGGTTTGTCAGAAGACTCCACCATCGGTGAATATGAAATCTGGAGGTCGACGGAGAATGACGAGAATTTTCAGTTGGTGGCAAAGGTATCGTCAAAACAAACAAATTTCGTTGATACCGATGTGAATGACGGTATCAAATATCTCTATCTTTTAAAATACAAAAAGGGAAACGAGGTTTTAGTCTCCCCGGTGGTTGGTCCCGTTATTTCCCGCGGTCAATGGTTTCACACCCAGCGGACCAACGTGCTTGGGGGAGCTTTAGTCTTATTTTCGTTTATCCTCGGATTTGTCTGGTATGCCAAGAAGGGTAAAAATCTTTATATCCGACCTATCGCCGGTTTACAAGCCATCGACGATGCCATCGGTCGAGCTACCGAGATGGGGAAACCGATCCTTTATTCCTCCGGTTTGGGGAAGATGGACCGGGTGGCTACTATGGCGTCCATGAATATTCTCTCCAGCGTGGCGGAGAAGACCGCGGAATACAATACCCCCCTGATATTTCCCAACTACGACCCGGTGGTGATGACCACCGCTCAGGAGGTGGTAAAAGAGGCATGCTCCCGGGCAGGACATCCGGATGCTTATCATCCGGACAATATTTTTTTCGTCACCCAGAGTCAGTTTGGTTATGCCGCTGCGGTGGACGGGATCATGACCCGGCAGCTTCCCGCCACCAATCTCTTTTTGGGAACTTTCGAGGCGGAGGCATTGATCCTGGCAGAGACCGGTAACTCCATAGGAGCCCTTCAGATCGCCGGGACCGATTCCACCATCCAGCTTTCATTCTTCATAGTGGCATGCGATTACACCTTGATCGGGGAGGAGCTTTTCGTCGCTAGCGGATATTTGACCCAGGATAAACAGGTTTTGGGAAGCATAAAAGGACAGGACTGGTTAAAGGCAATCATCGTCCTGTTGATATTGATAGGGGGGATTTTGGGCATCTTAGGTTTCAACTATTTTATAACATTTTTTAATGTGGGATGATAAGATTCAAAATGCAAAGAGCAAAATTCAAAGTTGCAATCCGAGGGTTGTTGTGGTGTTTCGAGATAGAATCTATACTTTAAGTTCCGCTAATATTGAATTTTACTTTGCTTAACATGCAACGAACAATTCCCATTATCGTCTGTTTTATCTTCGGTTTTTTCATGCTGGTGCAGTTCTTTGTCCCGCATCGGGCTTCGGTTTCCGCCTACCAGACGGTTTTGGATTGGATGCAGATAATCTTCGTTTTCACCCTGTTAGTCGGGGTGTTCAGTTATATTAAAATAAATTCAAAAAAGATCACCCAGACTCAATCCGGATGGGGATACAATCTGATCGGTCTGGCGGGATTGGTGGTGATGGTCGTTTTAGGATTTTGGAAGGGGATAGGAGAGAAAACGCCATTTCTGTGGATGTTCAACACTATGCAAGCCCCGATGCAATCCACCATGTTCTCGCTATTGGCTTTCTTTGTGGCATCGGCAGCATATCGGGGCTTCCGTGCCCGGAGCTGGGAAGCGGGCTTGCTCCTTTTAGTTGCCGTCATCGTGATGTTGGGGCGTGTCCCCTTGGGTAGTTTCATCTCTCACTGGATTCCGGATTCTGCCAACTGGATTTTACGCACCCCCAGCATGGCGGCAAAAAGAGGGCTTTATATCGGGATCGGGCTGGGAACAATATCCACGTCGTTGAGGATAATCTTGGGGATTGAGAGGACATATTTGGGCAAGAAATGATGTGGAACAAATCTAGTTAATGCACCAAAAAGAAGGGTGCAGATTTTATGAGCATTTATACAAGCCTACCCAATATTTTCACCTGTCTGGCAAAAGGGAATCCGCAAAGGGAGAACTTTCTTTCAGAGACTTTTGTGTTTGTGATGCGCAAATTGCTGAATTCCCATAATGACCAAAGTCAGCAGTTCGTTAGAGAACTGTTGAAAGCAATCTGTGCCGTTGATTTTTATGAAGATGAACACATTTCGTTAACAAGAGAAGAAAAAGTTACAGGTGGAAGAATAGATATTAAAATAGAAACCCCCACAAAGCTAATCTATATAGAGAATAAGATTGAATCTAGCGTGAATCTGGATCAAATAGAAAAATACAAAAGCGTTTTGGGCAAACAAAAAACGAAAAACACCAAAATCATTCTGATTACTAAATATAGCATCGAAGATAGACTCAGGAAGGTTGTAGATAATTGGTTAATGTGGGATGACATACACAAACTTATCAGAAACTTGAGAGAAACGGGTGAAAAACACCTACCGGAGACTGATTCATTCCTTGTTGAACATTTGTTCAATTACTTGAAGGAGGATGACATGACTATTGAAAAAGTAAGTTCCGCATTCGTTGAAGGCATAACATCAATGATTAATCTGTTAGCGCAAATTCGATTCGTGCTTGATGAAGGAGGCTATAAAATCGAAGCCAGAAGCGCAGGTGAGCAATTCAACGGGTTCTACATTAAGGTTGATAGAGATTCTTCATTTCGGGAGTGGATTGGCATCTTCTATTACGACAATTACGGTAAGCCATCTGTTGATGGAATTGTGTTTGAGTTAAGTGGGCTTGAGAATCCAGAAACAGTATGTAAGCGAAGATTTCAAATTGAATCTGACGCGAAAAGGTTCAATACTGCTTCGTTGCTTTTTAATTTTGAGGATACTGAGTTTTTCATGCTTGAAAAACATGAACAGCTTAGCAAACTAAGAGAGTTCGTACAAGAAGGGGTAGAACTGATAAAGGAATATAGAGTCGACAAAAAGAAGTCTTGATATAACATAGTCTTAATTATGTCTCGACAATTGATATTTATCCTGATTGTCCTCTCGGTTGTTGTGCCTCTGGTGATTAAAATCGGATTGCCCAATGAGGTCACCTCAGAGGTAAAAAGCGTATATGAAAACGTAGATCGACTTGACTCCGGCTCGGTGGTGATGATCTCCTTCGATTTTGAAGCTTCGTCTCTCCCCGAGGTGAAACCAATGGCTGTGGCCATACTCCGCCACTGCTTCGCCAAAAAACTGAAGGTGACCGGATTGGCACTCATGGCGGAAGGAACGGTGATCGGAGAGCAGATCCTCAGACAGACGGCTGACGAATACGGTGATGAGTACGGCTCGGATTACGTCTTTCTGGGGTTCCGACCGCAAGCCCAGTCCGCCATTCTGGGAATGGGTGAGGAGATAAAGAGGGTTTTCCCCCAGGATTACCATAACACCCCCTTCGAGCAGTCTCCGATGATGAAAAATATAAAAAATTACGACGATGTCACTTTGATCATCTCGGTAGCGGATGGCGATCTGCCGGTAACCTGGGTGGATTATGCGGTCTCCCGCTATCATAAGAAATTCGCCTGTGCCGCCACCGCGGTAATGGCAACCAGTTTCTACCCGTTTCTCTCCTCCGGTCAAATGGTGGGATTATTGGGCGGACTGAAAGGGGCGGCAGAATACGAGATGCTGATCAATAAACCGGGGATGGGACAAAAGGGGATGGATGCCCAGTCGGTGTGTCATTTAGTGATTGTTCTTTTAGTTGTTTTAGGAAATGTGACTTATTTTTTAAAAAGATCGTCCATCGTCCACCGACCATAGTCCACAGCAAAACCTTTTAAGATCGGTTTGCAGTGGACTGAGGACCATGGACTGTGGACAGGAGAGGAAAGGTGTTGAATGCCAGTAAATATTAAACCAATCTTAGAAATTGCAGAAGGACTCGGATTGAAGGAAGAAGAGCTGGAACTCTATGGGCGATACATCGCCAAGGTATCTTTTGAAGTGTTGGAGAGGTTGAAAGAGAAAAAGTTGGGGAAATATATCTTTGTGACCGCCATCACCCCAACTCCCGCGGGAGAAGGGAAAACCGTGACTGCCATCGGTCTTACCGAAGCCTTGAACCGTATCGGCAAGAAGTCCGTTTGTACGTTAAGGCAGCCCTCTATGGGACCGCTGTTTGGGATCAAAGGAGGTGCTACCGGAGGGGGAAAAGCACAGATTTTGCCCAAGGAGGAGATAAACCTGCACTTCACCGGTGATTTTCATGCCATCGGTTATGCCCATAATCTTCTGGCTGCTATTTTGGATACACATCTGCAAAAAGGGGATAAACTGAACCTGGATATATCTGATATCTTCTGGCCCCGGGTGGTAGACGTAAGTGACCGGGCTTTAAGAAATGTCATCATCGGTTTGGGAGGTAAATCCAACGGCGTACCCCGTGAATCTTTTTTTGACATCACTCCAGCCAGCGAGGTGATGTCGATTCTGTCCCTGTCCATAAACTTGAAAGACCTGAAAGATAGGCTCTCTAAGATAATCGTGGGGATGAACAGGAATAAAAAGATGATAACCGCACAAGATTTGAATTCTACTGGCGCTATGGCGGTGGTTTTGAAAAAAGCATTCAATCCCAATTTAGTCCAAACCTCCGAGAATTCACCGGTTTTCGTTCACACCGGTCCTTTTGCCAACATCTCCCACGGGAACAGTTCGGTCATAGCCGATCTGATCGCCTTGAGACTTACCGATTACCTGGTAACCGAGTGCGGCTTTGGTGCCGACTGCGGGGCGGAGAAGCTGATGGACATCAAATGCCGGGAGAGCGGTTTAAGGCCGGATGTGGCGGTTTTGGTCGCCACGGTCAGAAGCGTGATGACGCACGGGGGTGGAGCGGTCGATGGAAAAGTCTCTATCCACCGGAATCTCTCTATCCTGGAAAAGGGAAGTCTGAATTTGCAGAAGCATATAGAGAATCTTAAGATTTTCGGGCTTCCGGTGATTGTGGCGATCAATCGTTACCCCGAGGATACTGAAAAAGAAATCGCTTTTTTGAAAGAAAAATCAATCCAGGCAGGGGCTGATGATGCGGAATCAGCAGAGATGTTCAGCCAAGGTGGGGAAGGGGGAGTTAAGCTGGCGGAGAAGGTGGTGAAATTAAGCGAAAAGGGAAGCTCTTTTAAATTCCTGTACGAAGAAGGAAGAATAAAGGAGAAGATTGAGAAGATCGCAAGAGAAATTTACGGGGCAGGAGAGGTTACCTATTCCTCCCTGGCAGAAAAAAGGATCAATCTTTTCAATTCCTGGGGATTGGATAATCTGCCGATCTGTATAGCCAAAACGGCCTATTCCTTTTCGCACGATCCCAAGCTCAAAGGCAGACCGGAGAATTTCCGGTTTCCCATAAAGGATATAAGACCGGCAGTTGGAGCAGGATATTTATATGCTTTAGCCGGTGATATCATGACCATGCCCGGTTTGCCCTCTCATCCAGCGGCATTTGACTTCGATTTGGATGAGGATGGGAATGTGTCGGGGTTGAACTGAAAAAAATAATGTCCGCCGTCGATTGTCCGCAGTCCGCCGCTAAAACAAAAGATAAAGCTTTTGCGACGGTCGATGGACAATGGACAACTGACGAAGAAAACTATGACTATCAGTACTCTAATTGCCACTTTCTTAACCCTGTGCATCTTCTCCTTCTTGTACAAGGATAACCCCTTTTACAAGTTAGCCGAGCACATTTTGGTTGGCATATCGGTGGGATATGTTCTGATCATCTCTTTCAACACCACCCTTATGCCCAAGTTGATAAATCCTGTTTTCAAACAGGGGGAGTTTATTTATATTATACCCGGTATCCTGGGAATTTTTATGTTATTGAGATTCTTTCCGAGGTTCACCTGGCTTTCCCGGATATCCATAGCTCTGATCATCGGAGCGGGTGCGGGTGTTGCCATTCCCGCTACCATCCAAGCCAGGCTATTCAGCCAGATGCAAGCATCCATGAATGATTTCGCTTCTATAGACGGAATCATCATATTCTTGGGCATTACCACTACCTTGGCATATTTCTTTTTCTCCAAGGAGCACAAAGGCTGGTTTGGCGCTACCGCCAAAATGGGCACCTGGTTTCTGATGATCTTCTTCGGAGCGACTTTCGGATATACGGTGATGTCCCGAATATCCCTGTTGATCGGAAGAATGCAATTCTTATTAGGTGATTTTTTGCATATTATCAAATGAGTTCACCCCCATAGTAGCGGGGGGTGTAGCGGTCGCATTCATGCGACCCATTCGGTTCGATGAATCGAACCGCTACAATATACAAAGGGATTAGGTAAAAACAAGAAGGTGTGCCAGGCCAAAACTGCTAAACATGTTTTTTGTGATGGTAACGTTTCTGTTGCTAGTCGGTTCAACCCTTGCCGAGTCGGTTGACACCGCCTGGGTGAGAATCTATAATGGTCCGGGAAATAACGAGGATTACCCCGCAGCCATGGCCGTGGACGGAGCAGGTAATGTTTATGTGACCGGATACAGCGAAGGCAACGGCACATCTCATGACTATGCCACCATCAAGTATTACTCCAACGGAGATACTGCCTGGGTGAGAAGATATAACGGACCGGGGAACTTGTGGGATGAGGTTAAAGCCATGGTGGTAGATGATTCTGGCCATGTCTATGTGACCGGAGGGAGTTACGGTATTGGAACTTCTTATGATTATGTTACAATCAAGTATTTTTCCAACGGAGATATTGCCTGGGTTGAAAGATACGATGGACCGGGTAACTCAGAAGACATGGCTTTTGCCATAACGGTAGATGATTCTAACTGCGTGTATGTGACTGGAACTAGTAAGGGCATCGGAACCCAAACAGATTATTGCACCATAAAATATCATCCCAATGGAGACACGGTCTGGGTGAGAAGATATAATGGACCGGGAAACTTGTATGATAATGCTTCTGCTCTGACTGTGAACGATTCCGGCTATATCTATGTGACCGGAAATAGCGATGGCATCGAGACCCAAACAGATTATTGCACCATAAAATATTATCCGAATGGAGATACCGTCTGGGTCAGAAGATACAACGGACCAGGGAATAGCCATGATTATACCAGTGCCATAGCCATCAATGGTTCTGGAAATGTTTATGTGTGTGGATATAGTTATAGCCATGAAACAAAAAATGACTATGCCGTCGTAAAATATTATCAGAATGGGGATACAGCCTGGGTGAGGAGATACAATGGACCGGGGAATAATGACGATGCAGCACTGGCCATGGCGGTGGATATTGTTGGCAATGTCTATGTGACCGGAGTAATTTATGACAGTGGGACATTTGATGATTATGCCACGATGAAGTATAATTCCGTCGGGGACAGTCTCTGGGCGAGAATATATGTCGGACCGGGAAACTGGTGGGATATGGCTAAAGCCATAAAAGTAGATGATTCTGGCAATGTCTATGTGACTGGATATAGTTACGGTGGCAGTGGAACAGACTATGATTTTGCCACTATAAAGTATTTTCCGAACGGGGACACTGCTTGGGTGAGGCGATACAACGGGCCAGCCAATAATTCTGATCAAGCTTTTGCCATAGTGGTGGATGATTCCAGTAATGTATACGTGACCGGAACCAGTCAGGGTGATTTGACATCCATGGACTATGCCACCATAAAGTATGTTAAGAAGCCGAGTGATGTAGGAAACGATACCCAAATTTCACAAAAACCTTTTGAGTTTTCTTTATCCCAGAACTATCCCAATCCGTTCAACCCTTCCACCACAATAAAGTTCAAAATTCAGAGTTCAAGGTTCAAAGTTCCCATCCCCACCACTCTGAAAATCTACGATGTTCTTGGAGAGAAGGTTAGGACTCTGGTGGATGAACCCAAGTTGGCTGGCGATTACTCCGTCGCCTGGGATGGGAAAAATGACAACGGAGAACAATTAGCCAGCGGTGTCTATTTTTATCAATTGATAGTGGGGGGATATACCTCTGCAAAGAAGATGGTGTTATTGAAATAATACCTCGGTTCAGTGGACCAGATTGAGAGGGAGGTCAAATAGAATTCAAAGTTAAAAGAGCAAAATGAGAAATTGCAATGCAAAATTCAAAATCAGAAAGAAAAGAATCTGGTTGCCAATTTTGATTTTTGAATTGAATCTTTGAACTTTTCTTTACCTCCCCCCTCGACCGGGAAGAGTCAGAGAGAGGTTGAAAAACCATATCTATCAAAACCATGCCAGAAAGAAAGCGACGCGTAGTGATCCTAACCGAAGGTTACTTCGGTGACCTGGAGGCGAAGACCGCCACCGGTCTGATAATGTACAAGCCGGAAGAGGTGGTGGCGGTCCTCGATTCCACCAAAGCGGGTAAAACCGTTCAGCAGGTTATGGGATTCAGCGGAGAAATACCCATCGTGGCAGGGATTGTTGATTCCCTGAAATATAAACCCAACGCTCTTTTGATCGGTATCGCACCGAGGGGAGGAAAACTCCCTTCGGAATGGAGAGGGGTGATCCAGCAAGCCATGGAGAACGGAATGGACTTAATCAGCGGACTGCATGATATGTTGAACGATGATCCCGAACTCTCCGCGCTGGCTTTGCGGATGAGGGTAAAAATACACGACCTTCGCGAATCAAAGCAATACAATAAAGTTTCCACCGGTGATCCCTCTTTGATCAAAGCCAAAGTGATTCTGACGGTGGGCACCGACTGCAAAACGGGAAAGATGGTTACGGCACTCGAGCTGGCAAGACAAGCCCGGAAATTTGGATGGAACTCATTTTTTGTCGCCACCGGACAGACCGGAATGGTGATTGCGGGTGAAGGGATACCGATCGATTCCATAATCGGCGATTTCATGTCCGGAGCGATAGAGGAATTCATTATCGAAAAATCCGGATCGTATGATTTGCTATGTGTGGAGGGGCAGGGAACCATCATCCATCCGGGTTATTCCGGGGTATCCTTGGCTTTGATCCACGGCTCTTTGCCCGATGCCATGGTTTTGTGCCATTATCCGAGCAGAGAGAGGATAAAGAACTATCGGGTGAGAATTCCACCTCTTTCTGAATTGGTTAAACTGCACGAGGAGATCGCCCAGCCGGTCAAGCCCTGCCGGGTGGTGGGGATATCCTTAAACACCTCGCACTTAAGCTTAGATGACGCCAGAAGGGAGATAGAGAGGATAGAGGATGAGACGGAGCTCCCCACGGTCGATCCGATCAGATTCGGTTGTGAGGAGCTGATTAAAGCGATGGAATTCTTAAGAAGCCGATAACTAAAATAGGATGTGGATTGTTCTGGGGAGTTTCCAATTATCCTTTTAGATTACCTATTTAGGAGAGGATGTATGAGAAGTAAGGTTTCGCGGTTAACGTTTTCGGTTAGGTATCGTTCTGGCGAGTTCGATTTCGATTAGTGAAAAGAATACCAAAACCGATACCGATACCCATAACCGATGCGTAACCGACACCCAACCTGATGTGCGATGAACGGAATGGAGAAGGTATGTAGCGTTCACTACCAACATGCGATTCATACTAGTAGAATCCTCCTACCTTAATCCTTTCCGGGAACATGGCTACAGTTTTTTTTGAATTATCTCTTGACTATGCACTGCCGTAAATGTAAAATAAAGATGAAGGAGATAAAAAGAGCATTTCACAAACAGAGGAAATGGATCTGTCCCCGGTGCGGAAAGGTCAGGTTTCAGAAGACAAAAAGCTCGGGCGCGATCAGCCGGGGCACGGGTTGAGTTTTTTAACATCCGGGGTTTTGCCGGAAAGTTAAATGAGACCATTTCGGTAAAGTGAGGAGACTAAACCTTTGAAGAAGGTGATATTTTCGCTGGTTTTCGTTCTGGCGGTGCTGGTGGTTTCGAAGATGGCCAGCAACGGCTGGTTTTGGGCATCCAGTAAAATGGAGGGATTGGGTTCCGTCTGGAAGAAAAAGCTGCCTCTTCAGACAGTCCAGATAAGCGAAAAGGCAAAAGGAAGCTCGGCCTTGTCCATTAAATCGGAAGCTGCCGTAGTGCTGGATGCGAAAAAAGAGGTGATACTGTTTGAGAAAAACATGCAGGAGCAGCTCCCCATCGCCAGCCTCTCCAAGCTGATGACCGCTTTGGTTTTTTTAGAAACCAAACCGGAGCTGAACGATACCGCCACGATCAATTTGGAGGATGCAATGGGGGCAGGGTATTCCCAGTTGAAGGTCCGGGAGACTTTCACCCTTTGCGATCTACTCCATGCCAGCTTGATGAGCTCCAATAACCGTGCTACCAGAACCTTGGTCCGCTCGTGTGGCTTCAGCTTCGAAGAGTTCATAGCCCGGATGAATCTCAAGGCGAAAAATATCGGGCTGGGGAATACGATTTTCTTTGAGCCAACCGGTTTGGACACCAATAATCGCTCCACGGCTTTGGATTGCGCCCGGCTTTTGTACTTTGCCCAAAAGGATAGCCTGATCGCCTCCATCATGGGTAAAACCACGTACCAGTTCAGCTCATTAGGCAAACGCAGAAGAACCCACCAGATAAGAAATACCAACAAACTCTTGTTCACTTCCCTGCCTTCCGGAGATATGGGGAACGTCATGTGCGGGAAGACCGGTTATAACGGGGCTTCGGGATATTGCCTTTCCACTTTGGTGCAGGGGGAGGAAGGGGAGGAGATCATAGCCGTTGTCTTGGGGGCACCATCCAGCGGAACCAGGTTCAAGGAGATCAAATCCATCCTGCAATGGTCCTTGCAGGAGGATCGGATCCGAACTCCCGAACAGGCTCACGAAGGGGGTTGAAGTGGACCATTCATTGTTTCAATTTCACCTAAAGTCTCCCTATCTATGAGATAGAGAGGGGGAGAGGTTTTCTTAAAGTCCAGATCATCCGAGGTGTTTGAATGGTATGATATTTATCATTCCGGAGATGAAATGACTGTAGAAAGAAGAGACATTGAGGAGGTGGGTGAGGCGGTCGAGGCATTGGGGAACATGTTGGAGGAGGCATTGGGGGGAATCCACGAACGCTTAGCCGGACTTCAAGGCTTGATCACCCAGATAAGTTCTGAGGGGCAACGCTTCAAGGAGGAGCTTCTGGAATTAAAAGAGGAAATGATAAAAACCCGGGAGATGTTTAAAGGGCTGGAAAACATGGTTGCCCGAACAGAATTGAGACTTTTGGACATGCAGAAAAACGTATCCGACGACGAGGACTTTTCCGAGGACATTAAAAACGATCTACTGATAATCAAAAGAGATTTACAATTCGTACGAAGCGATTTAAATGAGCTTTTGCCACGAAAGGAAGATAAAGAAAAATAGAATTAGGGTTTTTCGATTGAGTCTTGTTTGTTGTTTATAGCCATAAACTTATATGTGTACGGAAAATATCTCTTCAAATTAGGAATTCCCTCCAACTTTCCTTTTGACAAAATTGTAGTTACCCATAGATTTACAGAGAATTTTTGAATGTCATTTTTTGAGGGATATTAAAAAGTGGAAATGGAATTAGCTAAGTTGAACCTGTTAGCGTATATAGCTAATCCATATGGTTAATTCAAGACAATATTTCGGGAAGAAACGGAAAAAAACAACAAAAAAGGAAAGGATCAACAATGGCCCGGTTGAAAAGTACTGATATTCAGATCAGTTCGTTCCAGAATGCCATGACTCAGTTTGACGAGGCTGCAAAGCGTTTGCGGCTTGATCCCGCCTGGTTGGAGATCATAAAACAGCCCCGGAGGACGGTGATCATTAAGCTCCCGATTCAGATGGACGATGGAAGCTTCAAGGTTTTCACCGCCTATCGGGTGCAACACTCGATAATCCGGGGTCCGGCCAAAGGGGGGATTCGCTATCATCCAGACGTCACCTTGGACGAAGTCTCAGCTTTGGCTGCCTGGATGACCTGGAAATGCGCAGTGGTCGGGATTCCGTTTGGAGGAGGCAAAGGGGGAATAACCTGTGACCCTACCAAGTTATCCAAAAGCGAGTTAGAACGGCTCACCCGACGTTATACCTCGGAGTTGATCGACTTCATCGGACCGGAAAGCGATGTTCCCGCTCCGGATGTTAACACCAATGAGCAAACCATGGCTTGGATCATGGATACTTACAGTATGCATGCCCGGCACACGGTCACCTCGGTGGTTACCGGTAAACCCCTCGATTTGGGCGGTTCCTTGGGAAGAGTGGAAGCCACGGGGAGAGGGGTTCTCTTTACCATCCGGGAGGCGGCAAAGCATCTGGGTATCCAGATGGATGGTTCTACTGTCGCGGTGCAAGGATTCGGAAATGTGGGTTCGGTAGCATCAGATCTTTTGTTTGATGACGGATGCAAGGTGATTGCAGTGAGCGACGTGAAAGGAGGAATATATAATCGCAACGGCATTGACATCAAGAAATTGCTTCCCTACGCCAAAAAAAACCGCAGTGTGGTTAAATTCCCCGGCACCAAACCTATATCCAATCAGGAAATTCTGGAGTTAGGGTGTGATATATTAGTCCCTGCCGCCTTGGAGAATCAGATCACCGAGGAAAATGCCCCAAGAATTAAGGCAAAGATTGTAGCAGAGGGAGCCAACGGACCGGTAATTCCCAAAGCAGACAAGATCTTGGATAAGAACGGTGTTTTCTTAATTCCTGATATCTTATGCAATGCCGGCGGAGTGACGGTCTCATACTTTGAATGGGTTCAGGATCGAATGGGACTTTTCTGGAGTGAGCAGGAGGTCAACCATCGATTGGAAGAGATAATGAAGAGTGCCTTCAAAAATGTACTGGAGATATCCTGCGCCAAGAGAGTGAACATGCGGACTGCCGCCTTCATGCTGGCAATCAAAAGGGTCCTGGACGTGTTCATGTTAAGAGGAGTTTACGCTTAACATTTCCTTAAAACACAATCCCATATCACAAGAATACCAGCGCTTAACCTGTTTGATAAAAACAAGTTAGGCGCTGTTTTGCTTCAAACAAATCTCTGATAATTTCACGACCGAGCAAAGGTTGGGGTACTAGTCTTTTCACCGGATTTAAATGCGGTTAGTTAAACCGGTCAAACTGAAGCCCCTCAGAAGACCATCCCGAAATCAAAGTTTTCAGTGATCCGGTAAAAACCATTTGACAAAAAGAGGGAATTTGGTATATTTGAGAAAAATTTCACAAGGTTTTCTGATCTTGCGTATATGAATTTGCCAGTTTTCTGAAAGGAGATATAAACAATGGATGTGGATTTGCAGAAAGTATCAGCCATAGTTGACAAATATCAGGGTGCGGGTGGAGCTTTGATCGCCATATTACAGGATGTTCAAGTTGAATATAACTATCTCCCCGCAGATGCTCTGAAAAGCGTGGCAGAAAGGTTGAACATCCCCTTGATCTCAGTGTATGGAATCGCCACTTTTTATAAAGCTTTCAGCCTTACCCCCAGGGGAAAACATCTGATCACGGTTTGCTTGGGAACTGCCTGTCATGTGAGAGGGACCAAAAGGATTTTAGGCGAGGTTCAGAAAAGACTGGGCGTAAAAAGGGGAGAAACCACGGAAGATAAGCAGTTCACCCTGGAGACGGTCAACTGCCTGGGATGTTGTGCCATCGGACCGGTGATGGTTGTAGATGGAGAGTACTTCGGACAAACCACCACCGCGAAGGTGGAACCGATATTGGAAAAATACAGATCCTAAAGAAGTGAGTGCAAAGGAGAGCACAGATGATTCAAGTGAACGTAAAATGTCCTCATTGTGGGAAAAGCTTGATGGAAGAAACGCATAAGATTGATGGCTATCCCAGTGTGAAAGTGCTTATCGAACATGAAAAGAAGAAAGGGGTGCTTTACCTCAGCTCCCTTTATGGCAGCTACAATATCGAAACCGATGTATTCGTTCCGGAAAAGAAACTCGCCTCCTTCTTTTGCCCCCACTGCCAGAAGGAACTCAAATCCAATCGGGCATGTGAGGTTTGTCAAGCCCCTATGGTTCCTTTCAACTGCGTCAGCGGTGGGGTTATCCAGATTTGTTCCCGGCGAGGTTGCAAGAAACATCTGGTTGAATTTGAAAAGCTGGAGGGAGAGCTCTCCGCTTTCTACAATGAGTATGGACCATTCCACTAAAAACTTGTTGCTGACTTCAGACAAAGAAAATCAATAAATACAAACGGCGGGAAATATGAAACGACTGAAAAGCATAAGGGAATTTGACGAAATCAAAGCCAGGCTGATTCAAGATAAGACTGCGCAAAAAGCGTGTATCACCATTTCCTCCGGCACCTGCGGACAAGCCCGAGGTTCGCTCAAGGTGATAGAAGCTTTCGAGCAGAAGATTCGATCGAACGGTTTAAAGGAATCGGTAACCATGCGGGTGACCGGCTGTCACGGCTTCTGTGAGGTGGAGCCCACGGTGCTGATTTACCCGGAAGGGATTTTGTATCAAAAGGTTAAACCGGAAGATGCCGAGCAGATAATTGCTGAAACCCTGATCAACCACCGGATCATCGATCGCCTGCTTTTTTCCGACCCGGTGTCCGGGCTTAAATTTACCCACGAGGACCAACTCCCCTTTTACCTGAAGCAAAAACGGCTGGTGATGGGGAACAACCGATTTGTCGATCCCACCAACATCGACGATTATCTGCTGGTGGGAGGGTATTCGGCTTTCCGCAAGGTCCTATCCAGCATGACCTCGGAACAGGTCATCTCCGAGATGAAAAAATCGGGTCTGAGAGGAAGAGGGGGTGGAGGCTTCCCCACCGGATTCAAATGGGAGTTTTGCAAGAAATCCAAAGGGGAGGTAAAATATATAATTTGCAATGCGGATGAGGGAGATCCGGGCGCCTACATGGACCGGAGCTTGCTGGAAGGGAATCCTCACAGCGTCCTGGAAGGGATGCTGATCGGAGCCTTTGCCATCGGAGCCGGTCAGGGTTATATCTACGCTCGGAATGAATATCCCTTGGCCGTGAAAAACGTTTCCCTGGCTATAGATCAAGCCAAGCAATACGGGCTTTTGGGTGAAGATATATTGGGCTCAGGCTTTAATTTCGATATAAATATCGTCAGGGGTGCGGGGGCTTTTGTCTGCGGTGAGGAGACCGCTTTGATCGCTTCGGTGGAGGGAAAATTGGGCGAACCCAGACAGAGACCCCCTTACCCGGTACAAAAAGGGCTGTGGGGTAAACCCACCAACATAAACAACGTGGAGACCTGGGCTAACGTTCCTTTGGTAATAGATAAGGGAGCCGATTGGTATCTGGGAATCGGAACGGAAAAAAGCAAAGGGACCAAGATATTTTCCTTGGTCGGCAAAATAAACAATACCGGTTTGGTGGAAGTTCCCATGGGGATAAAACTCCGGGAGATCATAGAGGAAATCGGCGGTGGAATCCCCAAAGGGAAAAAGTTCAAGGCGGTTCAAACCGGCGGGCCGTCGGGCGGTTGTATGCCTGCCAAGCTTTTGGATTTGCCGGTGGATTATGAGAAACTGACCGAGGTCGGTTCCATGATGGGTTCCGGCGGGATGGTAGTGATGGACGAGGATACCTGCATGGTGGATGTGGCCAAATACTTCCTCAACTTTCTCAAAGACGAATCCTGCGGCAAATGCTTCACCTGCCGGGAAGGGATCATAAGAATGCTGGAGATCGTCACCGATATCACTGAGGGGAAAGGAACCATGGAGGACCTTCAGCTCTTGGAAGAGTTGGCCCGGGCGGTTAAGGACAGTACCATGTGCGGTCTGGGACAAACCTCATCCAATCCGGTCTTAAGCACTTTAAAATACTTCCGCGATGAATACGAGGCTCATGTCAAATACAAAAGATGCCCGGCGGTGGTCTGCAAAAAGATCATCTCCTCTCCCTGCCAGCACGCTTGCCCCATCAATCAGGAAGCATGTGTATATATCGCCTTGATTGCCCGGGGAGAATTCGCCAAAGCGGTGGAGATCATCCGAAAGGACAATCCCCTTCCCTCGGTCTGTGCCCGGGTATGTCATCATCCCTGCGAATTCAAGTGCCGGGCGGGAGAATCGGGTGATCCCATCTCCATCCGGGCCTTAAAGAGATTCGCCTTCGATTATGCTATGGCCAACGGGGTGAACCCTCAGAATAGTTTCCGGAAAACCAGAGAGGAGAAAGTAGCCATCATCGGCTCCGGACCGGCTGGTTTGACCTGTGGGTTTTACCTGGCTCAAAAAGGGTATGAAGCTACGATTTATGAGGCAGCCCCCGTAGCCGGAGGGATGCTGGCATTGGGGATTCCGGAACACCGGCTTCCCAAAAAGATTCTCAATGCCGATATCGAAGCCATAAAGTCGGCAGGAGTAACCATAAAGACCAATCAAACTTTGGGCAAGGATTTCTCCTTAGACGATCTTTTCCGGCAGGGTTATAAGGCGGTGTTCATCGCCACCGGCGCTTATAATAGCTGGAAATTGGGAATTCCGGGTGAGGAAGGGGAAGGGGGGTTGGAATCAATGAAATTTCTGACTTCGGTCAACTTGGGGAAAGAGGTCAAAATCGGCAAAAGAGTAGGGATCATCGGCGGCGGAAACGCTGCGGTCGATTCGGCCCGGGTGGCGAACCGGCTCCCCGGCTGTGAAAAAGTGACCATCATCTATCGGAGAACTAAAACCGAGATGCCCGCTTTCGAAGAAGAGGTGGAGAGCGCTTTAGAGGAGGGGATCGATATCCGTTTCTTAACCGCTCCGGTGAAGGTTCTAAGAGATAACGGTAAACTGACGGGTATAGAATGCATCCGAATGGAAATGGGGGAACCGGACGAAAGCGGGCGCAGACGACCTGTTCCCATTCCCGGATCCGAGTTTAAAATTGAGTTGGATACTTTGATCTCAGCCATAGGAGAGCAGCCGGATATCCCTTTTTTGGCAGACAAATCCGGTATGGAGATTTCGAAGAGAGGGACAATCGTGGTGGATCCGGAAACTTATGCTACCAATAAAGAGGGTGTCTTCGCGGGTGGGGACGTGGTTACTGGTGCCAATACGGTGGTGGAGGCTATGGCAGCAGGAAAGGTTACGGCTGAATCGATTGACAAGTTTTTACGAGGGGAGAGCTTAGCTAGAATCTATGAGGTAACCAAACCATCCATTTTGGTCGAGGCGTTAGAGTTGTCCGAAGAAGAGCTGGCATTCCTGAAACGTCCGGATATGCCTTCGGTCTCGGTTGGAGAAAGATATAAAAGCTTCACAGAGGTGGAATTGGGTTTGGATGAAAAAACAGCTGTGAAAGAGGCCAGACGTTGCTTAAGATGTGAGCTGGAATCTGAAGAAATCGAGTAGACCACAATCACAAAGAGCAAGATAGAGGAAAAAAGATATGTTGACATTAAAGCTAAATGGAGTAGACGTTCAAGCCGAGGAGGGGTGGACCATACTGGAAACAGCCCAGTTCTACGGGCTTCCCATACCCACGTTGTGCCATCATGAAGGATTATCCCCTTACGGGGCATGTCGGCTTTGCTTGGTGGAGATAGGAGTAGGACCAAACGCCAAGTTGGTCTCATCCTGCACCTATCCAGCGGAGGAAGGATTGGTGATACGAACCCATTCCAAAAGAGTGGAAAAAGCCCGCCGGATGGTGGTGGAGCTTCTCTTGGCCACCTGTCCAGATTCAAAAACCATCCAGGATCTGGCTGCTTCCATGGAAGTCCAGAAAACCCGGTTCAAAGTCAGGCATGACGATTGTATCCTGTGCGGGTTATGTGTCCGAATGTGTTCCGAACAGATGTCCGGCATAGCCATCGGTTTCGTCAATCGAGGGGAAACCCGCAAGATCACCACACCTTTTGACATTCGATCCGAGGAGTGCCGACTCTGCGGAGGATGCATGTATATCTGCCCGGCTTGTCAGCTCCGCTGTCAGGGACCGGAAGCTCCGGGTGTGGTTTGCGGCTCTTGCTTGAACGTTTCCCCGGTCTGCTTGGAAGAATATGAGGATGCCTTGTGCTATTTGGATCCCTGTTGTCAGTGTTTGAAGGAGGAGGTTAAAAAGAAATAATCGAAGCTTGCTGATCAAGGGGTAAGGTGCGCAAACCTATAATCAAGTCGAACCAACCCCAGCGTGAACTTCGTTACCGATAAACCAAAGGAAAAATTAGAAAATAGGTAGAATATTCATAACTTGAAAGGAGTAAGTGTATGTCGTTAACCAGACTTAATGCCACTGCCGCCACCTTGACTAAAAACCGAACCGAGGATTCGGTCAGTCGATTTAGCGGAATGTGTGTTACCTGCGTGGATGGATGCATCGGGATGTGCGAGATTGGCAAATCTGCTTACCGGGGAGCAGAGGTGATCTATCCGCAACCCTTCGGGATAATCACCGCCGCCTCTGAGAAGGATTATCCGGTGGATTTATCCCATTTTACCATCATGGGGACTGCCGTGGGAGCCAAGGGGGTAGCGGAGGATTCCAATGTAGCTATCTTCCCCAATGTAAATCTGGAAAGAAGGATTGGGAACGATCCCAAGATCAAATTCAAATTGCCCTTCATCATCCCCGGATTAGGCTCAACCAATGTGGCCAAGAATAACTGGGAAGGCTTAGCCATCGGTGCCGCCTTGTCGGGATTTCCCTTGACCATCGGTGAAAACGTGGTGGGAATGGACGTGGAGTCGGTGATTGAAAATGGAAAGGTGAAGCACGCTCCGGATCTCTCTTGGAGGGTTAAGCTATACAAAGACTGGCAGCAGGATGGCTATGGCGCCATCATCCTTCAGTCCAATGTGGAGGATACGAACCTGGGAGTTTTAGAATATGGACTGTCCAAGTTGAATGTGGATGTGGTTGAGCTCAAATGGGGGCAGGGGGCCAAAGACATTGGAGGAGAAGTAAAACTCAGCAGTTTAGAGAAAGCTCAGCTTCTGAAAAAAAGAGGATATGTAGTTCTGCCCGACCCTCTTGATCCCGCAAACATCGAGGCTTTCAAACAAGGCAGCTTTAAGGAGTTTGAGAGGCATTCCCGAGTTGGAATGGTCACCGAAGAAGGATTTATGAAGAGGGTGAAGGAGCTGAGAGATCTCGGTGCCAAACACGTTTTCCTTAAGACTGGCGCGTATCGTCCAGCGGATTTGGCCAGAGCAATCAAGTTCGCCTCCAAGGCCAAACTCGATTTGTTAACCGTAGACGGTGCCGGTGGTGGAACCGGTATGAGCCCTTGGAGAATGATGAATGAATGGGGAATTCCTTCGGTGGAATTACATTCGCTTCTGTATCAATATGCGGAGAGGTTAGCCAAAAAGGGTGAACATGTCCCAGATATCGCGATAGCGGGTGGGTTCACCTTTGAAGACCAAATCCTGAAGGGATTAGCTTTGGGTGCCCCTTATTTCAAACTGATCGGCATGGCAAGAGGTTTCATCGCGGCTGCGATGGTGGGAAAAACCATAGGCAAGAGGATTAACGAGGGGATGGTACCGGTGTTCATCGAGAGATTCGGCAATACCCCGGAGGAAATCTTCGTCTCCGCTCCGGATTTGAAACGGCAGCTGGGTGAAGCCACCTTCAAAAAGATTCCCACCGGTGCTCTGGGACTATACACTTATGCCCAGAGATTGGCTCAGGGCTTAAGACAGCTCATGTGCGGCAATCGGAAGTTCGCTTTAGAATATATCACCAGAGACGATATTGCTTCTTTGACCAAAGAAGCTTCTGAGATTTCGGGTATTCCCTGGGTGATGGATTTTGAAAAAGAAGAGGTGGAGAAGATCTTGGACGGAAAGAAGTAATAAATTCTTTACAATCTAACTGCAGGAGGAGAGATGAAAAAGATTTTCATCCTCTTAGTTTTATCGATCTTTATCCTCTTTGGGTGCGGCAAAAAGGAGGAAGTGAAAACCGAAAAAGCGGAGGAACAACCAGCACAGGTAACCGAGACCAAAGCACCGGAGACCAAACCCATTTCCCAGGAGCCGATAGTGAGAGACAAAGATCCGATCGTGGTGATGGAGACCAATTACGGCACTATCGAGCTGGAGCTTTTCTGGAAAGAGACGCCCAAGACCGCGGAGAATTTCTTGAGGTTGGTCATCAGCGGATTTTACGATGGGCTCACCTTTCACCGTATCGTGCCCAACTTCGTGATCCAGGGTGGCGATCCATCCGGTGACGGTACCGGCGGTCCGGGTTATTCCATACCTTTCGAGAAGGCCAACACCAAACACCTTCGGGGCTATCTGGGGATGGCGCGCTCGCAGGATCCGAATTCGGCTGGAAGCCAGTTCTACATCTGTCTGCGAGACCTCCCCAACCTGGACAATAACTACGTGGTCTTCGGCAAGGTGAACAAAGGGATGGACGTGGTGGACAAGATTGCTGCAGTAAAAACCGGTCCAGGGGATTTTCCCGTAGAGAAAGTGGTAATGACCAAAGTGTATGAAAAAAAATGATTGACACGGCTAATATAGTATCTTGTAAACCCTCGCAAACCTGCGGGGGTTTTTTATGTAACCTTGTCCGGTGGAACCGGTGCATCTGAAGCTTCTGAAACATCTGAGGTTCATTTTTATTTTTTTCTCACTTTTCCTCCAAGTGATTCAAGGTTTTTGACTTGCGTATAAATTTCGATGCGTAGTTCGTGCAAAATGAAGGTTTAAGGTTCAAGGTTTAAGGTTTAAGGTTCAGAATACAAGGTTCAAGGTTAAAGGTATAAGGTCAAAAAATTAAAATTCAAAAGCAAAATTAAGAGTTATGCATTCTATGAATGCGGTTAGGGGGCAGGTATAATACACTGCCTCTCCCAGACGGGAGCCCGGACGGGGGCACCGTCCGCTCATAAATACCGACACCATCCTTTTCACCATCAAAATTGTAATGAATTTGCTCGTTATGGTAAGAGAGATTACGAGATAGGAACTCGTTGAAAAGGAGCTAAAAGCACCTGACGGATTGAAACATTGAATGTAAGGAGCCTGGGGTTCCTGACCTGCGCTGTTAATGTATGCAAAGCTGGTGAGGTATTTGCTCCACCCACTTTTTTAATACATGGAACAAACGCAGAAACAATATCAAAAAATACCCTTCCTCCGTACAACGAAATATCAATGCTGCTTATAACAAGGCATAAACATAGACACTAAATGCACCCATCTTGAGGTGGCGGACCATTGTGGAAAAGAAAATTCAAAATATACATTGCATCGCCAATATCTATGATGGTATCTCCATTGACATTTCCTACGCAATACGGGTCAGGAGGTGGACCACTATGGTACAGATAATTCAGAAGAAAAATAGCATCACTTACTGTGATCTGATAATCCAAAGTGCAATCACCGGGTGGCGGCGGGTAAGGACGGAATACCTTTACAGCCTCCAAGGCGTTGACCCTGCCATGACCAAGCTTGTTAACCGGATAGCAGTAATTATAATTTCCAGGAATCCCACAAATATTATCTGCGGTGTTTTCCAATGCCGCTCTCACTTGGGCATTGGTTGCCGAATGGTTGCACGACCATACCATAGCTGCCACCCCAGCCACAAAAGGAGCGGAAATTGACGTGCCACCTATGGAATAATAGCAATAGGTCCACCACTTCCCGACACGCCCGGGACTCCAGTTATCCCAAGGTGCACAGATATCCACCCACGTCCCATAATTGGAGTAACTATTTTTGACATCATTGCTATCAGTACCGGCAACCGCGATTACGTTTTCATATGCAGCGGGATAACGAGGTGTCTCTATGCTATTATTCCCAGCAGAAGCTACTAAAAGCAATCCTTCATTCCACGCAGAGTCAATCTCATTATGTAAGTTAGGATAATCTTGATAATAACCCCAGCTCATGCTTATTATCTTTGCTCCGTTATCTATACCATATGCTATTGCAGCAATACTTTCACTAATACCAGAAGCCCGGGCTGCCATAATTTTGCTGAACCAACTTGTTCCTGCTACTGTTCCAGTCCAATTGCTGCATACCTGGGTCGCTTCTTGAGGAGAAATATAATTATTAGTTGATGCTGCGGCAGTTCCCGAAGTATGATCTCCGTGGTCACCACCTGCGGGACCGATTGGTTCACAAGCTGGATTGTTATTGGGGACATAATTGGGATAGTTCCCCGCAAAATTCCACCCTACAAGATCATCTGGATATCCGTTATAATCATCGTCATAACCATTTGAATCTCCGGGATCAAAGACCCATTCGTTTCGAGACGGATCCCATTCAATAGTATGACCATCTTCATCAGCATCTTCCCCATCGGGCCACGGAAGTTTGTTCTGCCACATGTTATGAACCAAATCGGGATGTCCATAATCTATGCAGACGTCTATAATCTCGATATTGATAAATTGAGTACCACTGGTATACCGCCAGGCTTCCGGGCATTTGATTTTCTGAAGACCCCATTGTTTCGGGTAAAATGAATCCACCGGCATAACGTCAAACTGGATTCGGGCATCGGGACATACGGCGAGGAAATGAGGATCATTTGAAAACGCTGATACTACCTGATTGACATCCAGGCTATCCGGGAACTTCAATAGGTAATAACCTTTCACAGCGCTCCATTTTCCCTTATAAATTTTTTCATATGAATAAACCTGAAAGAGAACATTCAGACTGTCAATTGAGGGGATGTTTGTCAAAATTATTCCCATAGCATTTTGTACAGGGGTAATGGGAAGATATTGATGTCTAATGTCGACTATTATTCGCCCAGGAGTTAATTCATCAGCGTTAACAAAAGCGAACAGCCCAAGTAAAAAGGTGAATATCGAAAGTAAAATTAACTTTTTCATTTTCTAAGCCCTCCCTGCTAATTTTGTAAACAGGTTAAATGAGTAAAACTATTTTTGAGTCGCTCGATCAACACTATTGAAGAAATAAACATTCTATTTTAACATCAGCATTTTGTGAGATTCTTGTCTTTCTCCAGCCCTCAAAACATAGAAATAAATCCCGCTTGCCACCTCCTTTCCTGATTTGTTTTTGCCGTCCCAAAGCACCTGATAAGCACCTCTGACCTGCAATTGGTTAACTAATTGTATCACCTCCTTTCCCAAAATATTGTAGACCTTCAGCGAAACGGAAACGGGACGGGAAACATCCAAAGAATAGCGAATAAATGTGTTGGCATTAAACGGATTGGGATAGTTCTGACTTAGACGGAAGCTTAAGTCTTTTTGACGTTCCTGTGTTTCCTTGACCGAGGAAGTGGAAGAAAAGTAATACACTTCGCTGGAGTCTTCCTCTAAGTAGGCACCATGATATTTATACCCAATAAACGCACCATGCCCTCGACCCTCCGAGTCTATCACAAACTTGAATGTGGCTCCCGGCACATCATACAAATTAAACAGCAACAACTCAAGCTCCATCCAAGCATGATTCTTGTTGTTGGTGTAGAATACACTGGAACCACCCAGATCTGCTAGAGACAGATGAATATTATTCCCCGAATCAATGAAATACTCGCGAATGAATCCGCTGTCCGGAGGATAGATTTGAACCACCTGCGGGTTGCTCCAGATGCTTTCCTTGCCCGATTTATAATAGTAAAACTGGTATACTGGTTCGTCCCAAATGCTAGACCCGGTGAACAGATGAATTCTATCCGAAGCGTCAGCCAATAGTTCCCAAGGAGTGTAATAAACAAGTGAAATTTCGGATCTGGGAATGGTATCTGTCACCCAATTCTGACTGTTTAAACTGTCATTTCTGGTATAGTAGCATATATCGTAACCGGTACCGTAGATATTGTTAGCCGTTCCATCTTTCAGAACACATAAAAATGGGCGACCGCTTCTTCCATACCCAACATTAATATTTGGCGAGATCACTTGCTTGAACCATGCCCCGGTTGAATTATTAGCATAGATAACCCGATACCAACTGTAACCTGCAGAATCGTAGTCAAGATGCCAAACAAGATGTACATTGCCTGAACTGTCAAAATCCATTATATAAGAATAATGTTGAGGACTCCACTGCTGATCAGGCAAAGAGTCTATCACAACAAAATCCCAGTTGGGAATGGTGCTATTGGTGTAATGCAAATTAACACCGGTATAGCCGGAGTAGAGTAAGTGAATAACCCCAGTTCTTGTGTCCATCCAGAGTCCAGCTCTCTTATTCATTCCGAAAATGTATGTCGATGTTTTTATCTCCTCTGGCTGGCTCCAGTCGCTGCCTTTCTCCTTGGTAATGTAAAACGTCCGATAGTCATAAACATAACCTGTAAGCGTATCTCTTACACCCTGAAGATAAAACAAATACAGTTTGTCATCCTTATCGATATACAATCTGAGGAGTCTATTTGGCAGGCTGTCGTCCGTTAGCTGTTGTATCTGTGCCCCCTCCCATTGGGCTTTTATACTGGGGCATAAAAGTAGAAATGACGAAAAAAGAATAATGAACGATATCAGTCTCTTCATCTTCCCCTCAAAACATCACATGTTTATTTTTCTTACCCAAAAAGAATCTAAACTATTGTTTTTTTTGTCAACTATTTTTACCCTTTTTTATCACTCAAGAATCAGGCCTGTTCTATTTTATCAAAACTAGCTTGTGTGTTTCTCTATACTCGCTCGCTTTCAGTTCGTAAAAGTAAATCCCGCTTGCCACCTCCTTTCCTTGATTATCTCTTCCATCCCAATTCACCCGATAATTCCCCTTGGCCTGCCTTGCGTTTACTAATTCTTTCACCTCCTCTCCTAGGATATTATAGAGCTTTAGAGTAGTTTGAACGGGTTGCATGGAATTTAACGAATAATGGATGATCGTTGACGAGTTGAAAGGATTGGGGTAATTTTGGGAAAGTTCAAAACAGGAGATATCGTGATCTTCCGAGATGTTGTCAACCGAGCTTAAAGGGGGTCCGTAATAGTAAATTTCATGTGAATCTGCTTGAGCCATAAAATCAGATAGAGTACCGGCGAAGGCACCATGTCCCTTTTCTTCAGAGTCCCATACAAAGGAGAAATCTCCCACAAAATAAGTATGAGAGGTGTCCACTATCTGATAAGGCTCTTTCCAAAATCCTGCCTGTCTGTCTGTTAAGAAAGCTCTGCCTGGATTTATTCCGTATTCCACGTAAGGGACTCCCAGCTTATTTACAAGCAGATGTGTAACATAAGTAATAGAGCCAAAAGTCGCAGTATCCGGGATTAACTCTGGACCTTGCCAGATACTATCTTCCGCCTGTTTGGAATAATAAAAGGTTCGGGAAAGTCCGGGCCATACACAATCTTGAGCTATGCATCCCTGGGTTATCAGATGAACCCTGTCATTCATATCAACTTTAATGGGACCGGCATTATAGTACCACAGTGTTCGGGAAGGCTGGGGAAGAGTATCGGTAATCCAATTTGTATCATTCAAAGTTTCATTTCTTGCATATAATGCAAAGAATTCAGTATCAGAATAGATCTCTCCCTGATAGACAATGTGAGCAGATCCATTTTTCTGCACATCAAAATATGAAGGTAGAGGACCAATATATCCTAACTGGATTACAGGTGATACCTGTTGTTTGACCCATTCTCCTGTTGAATTATTTGCATACATGACTTTATACCAATAGGAACCTTCCGTCCACCAAATATCATTCCACAGAATGTGGACATTCCCAAAATCATCGAATGCCATACTTACCCGGCTATATGTTTCAGATTGTGCCCGGTTTAGTGAATCTATTTTAACCAATTCCCAGTCGGGGTAATTGTTATTAGTATAATAAAGTGTATCATAGTAGGGATATGGCCAATAGAGTATATGAATGATACCAGTATTTGTATCCATCCAAAGTCCACCCTTGTGATTTTGTCCAAAAATGTAGGTTGGGGTATTTATCTCAAACGGAAGGCTCCAGGTGCTTCCCTTTTCCTTAGTTCTATATAATATTCTGTAATTATAAACGAACCCCGTATTGGTATCTCTCACACCTTCTAGATAAAATAAATACAGCTTCTCGCTTTTATCGATATAAAACCCCAACATTTCGTTTGGCAATGTGTCAATAGACAGCCGCTGCACCTGTGCCCCTTCCCACTGGGCTTTTATACAGGGGCATAGAATAGCAAGTAACGAATAGAGAACAAGAAATAGTATTAGTCTCTTCATCTTCCCCTCAAAACAGGATGTATTTGTTTTTCTTAACTAAGTATAATCTAAAACGGTGTATTCTTTTGTCAAGTATTTTTGTAGTTTTTTATCTCTACTAAATCGGTACCTTGTCTATTTAATCAAAACCAGTTTTCGTGTTTCTTCGTACCCACCCGCTCTAAGCTCGTAAAAATAAATTTGGCTTGCCACCTCCTTTCCAGAATTGTTTTTGCCGTCCCAGAGCACTTGATAAGCACCTCTGCTCTGTGCCTGGTTAACCAATTGTGTCACCTCCTTCCCCAGAATATTGTATATCTTCAGCGAAACAAAAATAGGACATGAAACATCCAATGAATAGCGAATGAGCGTGTTAGCATTAAACGGATTGGGGTAGTTCTGAAATAGATGGAAGGTATAGCTTCTGTTCTCTTTTAATGTATCTTTTACTGATGTGGGGTAGGCAAAATAATATACTTCAGTGGAATCGTCTTCCGGTAAGTAACCATAATACTTGTAGTCAATAAAGACTCCATGTCCATGACCCTGGGAATCTATAACAAACTTGAATGTAGCCCTCAGACCAGAGTAAAAATCGGTTAACAAAAGGTTAGGCTCCAGCCATCCTCCATTTTTATTGTTAGTGTAGAATGTTTTAGCTCCTCCTGGTGTTTGGAGAGAGAGGTGAAGGTGGTTTTCCCTATCAACGAAGTATTCCTTTATCAACCCGCTGTCCGGTGGGAACACCTGCACCTCCTCCGGACCGCTCCAGATGCTATCCTTGCCTTGTTTATAATAATAAAATTGGTGGACGGTGTCATCTACCCAGATATCACCCGAAGAGGTGAAGAGGTGAATTCTATCAGAATTGTCAGCTAATAATTCAAGAACCGCATAACGATGTCCATATGCAATTGGTGGTCTGGGGATAGTGTCTGTATGCCAGTTCTGGCTGTTCAAACTGTCGTTTCGAACATAAGGACCATAAATGATATGAGCTGTCCCATCCTTCTGAACACAAAAAATGGGACCTCCACTATTTCCGTATCCCACATTTATATTTGGTGAAACCACCTGCTTGACCCAGGCACCTGTTGAATTATTAGCGTATATCACCCTAAACCAGGTATAACCTGCAGAATCATAGTCTTGGTGCCAAACCACATGCACGTTTCCCAAGCTGTCAAAATCCATAGCATAGGAATAATGCCGGGCACCCCACTGCTGGTCAGGCAAAGAGTCTATCGTAACAAACTCCCAGTTAGGTATGGTGCTGTTGGTGTAATACAAATTAACCCCGGTGTAGCCGGAGTAAAGTATGTGTATGATCGCCGTTCTTGTGTCCATCCACAACCCTGCTTTGCGATTCTGTCCGAAGATGTATGTCGATGTTTGTATCTCCTCCGGCTGGCTCCAGTCCCCTCCTTTCTCCTTAGTGATGTAAAATATTCGATAATCATAAACGAAGCCGGTAATAGTATCTCTTACGCCTTGCGTATAAAACATATAGAGCTTGTCGTTTTCGTCTATGTATAATCCCTTTATTTTATTTGGTAAGTCATCATTGGTGAGCTGTTGTATCTGCGCCCCTTCCCATTGGGCTTGTATATTGGGACACAAAAGTAGAAATGACGAAGCAAGGATAATGAACGATACCAGTCTCTTCATCTTCCCCTCAAAACATGGTGTATTTTTCTATCTTAACCAAATACAACCTACTATTTTGTTTCCTTTTGTCAAGTATTTTTTGTGAGTTTTTATATATTTCGGTTATACACCATTTGAATTATTTATTCGATTATACTGCATAGAGGAGAGTCTTAACTTTCTTGGAGCCCAGCCAACGAATTAATTCCGAATGACGGATACAAATAATGTCCACCTTATACATATTCTCTACTATTTTAGTGGTGAAAAGGACGGCGTCGGTATTTATGAGGGAGGTAATGAAAGAAAAATACAGAGGAACCAATTCCTCTATCAACTGAATGAATAATTTTTAATTTTGAATTCTCTTGTTACAATTTGTAGTTCTGACTCCGGTAAGAAGCGTATGCAATTTATACTAAATCTTCAACAAAAACCCCTAATTGGTTTTTCTGGAGTTGAAAAAAATGAAAAACAACCCTCAGCAAGCCCAGCAAGTCCAGCATGTCCGGTAGTAACGCTCCCCGCCTCACAGGTTCGCAGCATAGGTCTATCCTGAAGTAAAAACGGATCGCATGAATGCGACCCCTACAATTCCCCCACTCTTGCCTTTGGTGGTTTGGCCTTTTGAAGAAGAACCTTTTTAAAATTCTTGACACTTATCCCTAATCTAAATAAATTGATTTCGATTGAATTAACCTCTCATGGAAGAGATGACTATGCATCCCCTTAACAAATCCTTTATTATCGCCTCAGTTTGTTTCGCTTTTTTGACTTTTTGTTTGCTATTTAGTCTGGCTCATCCTCAATCCGTCTCTAAAACCCAAACGGGTGGAGACAAAAACACTAATTCCTTAGGTGATAAGAAATTCCCGATAATCTCTTCGGAAGAAAAGGTCTTTCATACGATAGTCGATGATTTTTTGGTGAATGACGATACCAGTGGGGGGTGCGATCAATCCCAACCAGCCATAGCTAAAACCCCTTCCGGCAATTTCATCATCGTCTGGATGGATTATCGTTACGGAGGTGATGACGAATTTGCCGACATCTTCTTTCAAAGGTACAATTCCTCGGGAACCCCTTTGGGTTCCTATGTCCAGGTGAACGATTTGCCGGATTATGCCGGGCACAGCGATCCGGTTATTGCCGTAAACTGCGCGGGGAGCTTCGTGGTCGTCTGGGTGGATTACCGGAATGGCAGCGACGATCCCGACATCTATGCGCAGAGATTCAATGCAGCCGGAAGTCCCATAGATTCCAATTTCCGGGTTAACGACGACGGCACCGGGAACCGGCAGACCGAGCCTGCCGTGACCATGGATTGCTTGGGTGATTTCGTGATTACCTGGAGAGATGATCGCTATTTTTCCATCTACGGGTCGGAGATATACGCTCAAAGATATTACTCCACCGGAGCGGCTTTCGGATATAATTTCTACGTGAACGACGACGTGGGGAATAACGATCAGGACCACCCCGACATTGCAGCAGACAGCATAGGCAATTTCGTCATCACCTGGGAGGATAAACGCCTGTATTCCACTTTCCGGAGGGAGATTTTTGCCCAGAGATATAATTACACCGGCACGTTGCTTGGTGGGAATTTCCCGGTAAATAACGACATGGACACAGCCGACCAAAAAGATCCGGCCGTGGCAGCGGATGCCCTGGGCAATTTCGTCATCACCTGGGAGGATGGGCGGAACTGGGGCCGGGACATCTATGCCCAGAGGTATACGTTTGCCGGGAGCACCTTGGGCTCCAACTTCCGGGTAGACGATGCCTCCCCCTCGGATCAGTCCGAGCCGGACGTTGCCAGGGACTATTCGGGAAGATTTGCCGTCTGCTGGAGGGATGATTACTACGGAATAGAGGGAGATATCTTCCTGCAGAGATTCGATTCCTCCGGCGTAAAGGTCGGATCCATTATCAGAACAAACGTTGATGCTCACGGAATGGTTCAAAGAGTCCCGTCGGTTGCTATGGATAGCTTGGGAACCATGGTGCTGGCTTGGGAAGATTATCGCAATGCGGGGAATTTGGACTTTTTGGCGGACATTTATGCTCAGAGACTTAGCTGGACGGGCTCTTTTTTAGGTTTGAATTTCAAAGTTAACACCGATACCGCATCGGCATATCAGTTCTCTCCGGTGGTGACGACTGACGGAGACAACGATTTCGTCGTCACCTGGGAGGATTGGCGCAATAATTCTACCGGAAAGGATGTTTATGCTGCTGCATTCAACTCCTCCGGTACCGCTTTGGGTTCCAACTTCAAGGTCAGCACCTATGCAAATGATGGAGAGGAGACTTCGCCGGATATTGCTATGAATCGCCACAGCAACTTCGTCATCGCCTGGAACGTTCTTTTCGGGGGTTACTCCGGCGGAGACTACGATATCTATGCCCAACGCTTCACCTTTCCCAACCTCCCTTCCGATTCCAGTTTTAGGGTGAACGACGACGGGGGAGGCGATTATCAATTCTCTCCGGCAGTGGCTATGGACAGTGCCGGCGGGTTCGTCATCGTGTGGCTGGATAATCGCTCCGGCTACGTTTGGGACATCTTCGCCCAGAGGTATAGCCCTTCAGGTTCGGCTTTGGGTTCCAATTTTGAGGTCACCTCGGATCCGCCCAATGCCGTCCAGAATTGGCCCAAGGTGGCGATGAGCGCCTCCGGCAGTTTTGTGGTCGCCTGGGAGGATGACCGGGACGGGGACGAGGATATCTATGCGCAGAGATACAGCGGATCGGGGGTGGCTCAGGATTCCAACTTCAAGGTGAATAACCCTTCAGCCGGTGGGAGCCAGAAGAAACCGGATGTGGCTGTGGATTATACAGGTAATTTCGTGATAGTCTGGCAGGATGAGCGGAGTTATTCCACTTTTGGAACGGAGATCTACACCCGGAGATACGACTACTCGGGTAATCCGCTGGAGGAGGACTTCTGGGTGAACGACGATGGCGGTAATGCGGAGCAATCGAATCCGCAAGTGGCTATGGACAGTGCGGGCAATTTCGTCGTAACCTGGCAGGATTACCGGAACGACCAATTCAATTATGATGTCTACGCCCAGAGATTCGACTCCAACGGGAATCGGATAGGAGGCAATTACCCGGTTACCAACCCCGGTTTCCGGAATTTCGGGCAGGAGATGCCCACCGCTGCAGTCACCCCCTCCGATATCTTCTTCGCCTGGCAGGACAACCGCAGAGCCAAAGGATGGGATATTTACGCCAAGGTGGTGGGGTGGGATTGGAGCGTGGTGGAGGAGGAACCGGAAGACAATCTACCGATTTCCTTTGGACTATCTCAGAATTATCCCAATCCATTTAACCCTTCCACCATTATTACGTTCAAGGTTCAAGGTTCAAGGTTCAAAGTTCCCGGCCGCACTACCCTCAAGATCTATAATATATTGGGGGAGACGGTGAAAATTCTGGTGGATGAGTTTAAATGTGAAGGAAGCTACACGATCACCTGGGATGGAAAAAACGAGAAAGGGGAAGAGGTGGCCAGCGGGATTTACTTCTACCGGCTGAAATCGGGTGAGTTCAGCGAATCCAAGAAAATGCTTTTGTTGAGGTAGTTTATTCCAATTTTCATTACTCCCCCAATTATATAATTTCTGCAAGAATGGGTATTGTAGGGACAACTCATAAGTTGTCCTTACTGTTTTAAGGATAAAATGATGGTGAGGATGAAATCAAAAAATACCCCGATCCCGTTTTTGACGGGATCGGGGCTATATGATGCACCCCCTTAGTTCGGTTCATTGTTCACAGTTCATGGTTCATGGTATAATCCATCTCCTACAAAGAAAAGCGGCGGTCGGCGGACTTGTCCTGAGCGAAGTCGAAGGACGATCGACCGCGGACGGTCTTAGCATGGTGCCGGACCGGATTTAAACAGGTAATTGAGCAGATAGATAATATCCGATACATTAATGGTCCCGTCGCAATTCAGATCCCCGGAATCGTAGGGGATGGGATCAGGTCCATGCGCATATAAGTTGCTGATCAGATATATCACGTCACCCACATCCACCAACCCGTCATGGTTGGCATCTCCGCGGAGGAAAGGGCCCTCGCCAACAATTATATAGAGTTGCTGGGTATCGGTCTTTACAGGATTGGTTGAATCGGTAACCTTGATGGTGAAGTCAAAGCTGTCCTGAACCGCGGGAACGCCGGAGATCACTCCGGTTAGGGAATCCAGCTGGAGACCGTCGGGCAAATTCCCGCTGTCCAATTTCCACTTGTACGTTGGGGTGCCTCCCTTGGCCAATAAGGTCTCCGCATAAGCGGAAAATTGAGAGGCAGCCAAAAGATCGGTGGTGACTATGTTCATCCCGTAAGTGGTGGAATTGACCGTTCTTAGAATCCAGACATTCGGGTCCAAATTCACGCTGACGTTGGTTCCGGGTACCCGTACCTTGAAATCCTTGTGGCGCGGATCGTTGAACCCGACCGCGATGGTATCTTTGGTAGAGGAGGTCACCCGCAGGTCGATCGGCATGGTGAAAAAAGTGGGGTTGGAGGTCTGGGTCTGGTCGATGTGGATATACACGTCGGTGGCTGACCCTCCGCTGGCTGGTTCGGTCATAAAGGAATACCGGTATTTGGGATAATAAGTCCCGTAGATCCATTCCTGGAAGAAATAGTTAAGGTCCATGCCGGAAGTGGCTTCACATATTCCCTGGAAATCCTCGGTCTCCGCCACACCGTTGGCATAGCGGGGGTCGGAATAATAATTCCTTAAGATCTGGAAGGAAGTGGAATCTCCCACGATGTGTCTCAGCATGTGTAATACCTGAGCGCCTTTATCGTATACTATGGAGCCGAAGATGCCCCAGGCGTCGGTGGTATCCTGGATGAAGATGCTCCCCCCGCTCCAGAATTGCATGCTATTCATGTAGGAATGATAGCTGCTCGATCCACCATTGTGTTCCGCCCACAGGGCTTCGCAATAGGAGGCAAATCCCTCGTTCAGCCAGATATGGTGCCAGTTGTGGCAGGTGATATAGTCTCCCCACCACTGGTGAGCCAGCTCATGGGCGATCACCCAGTCAGAGTACCAATTATAAAGAATGCTGGTACAGGTTTGATGCTCCATGGCACCGCCCCAGGTGAAATGCGCCATACCGTATTTCTCCTGGATCCAGGGATATTCACCGAAGGTTTCAGCAAAATATCGGATCATGGATGGGGTTACCGGATAGGTGGATTGAGCCTGAGATAGATATTCCGGATATACGTAGTAATTCACCGGGATGGAATCTCCGGAAAGAGTATGATACCAGTTGGAGAAGATGGAATAATTGGTAGCTGCCAGCATCACCAGATAGGTGGTTATGGGGTATCTCTCGTGCCACTTGTAGGTTTTGGTGGAGCCGTTGTTGACTATCTCTCTCAAAAGTCCGTTGGACGCCACGTACAGGTCCGAGCGGACGGTTATATTGATGTCGACAGAATCCGCCTTATCCCGCGGAAGGTCCTTACAGGGCCACCAGGCCTGGGCAAAATAGGGTTCACTCAAGGTACTGATAACCGGTACCGAGGGGCTACCGTGGCTGCTCCAATCGAACGACTGTAGTCCCCCCTCCAGAGGATGGCCATGATAATAAACCGTCACCCCGAAGGACTGACCGATATTATAGGTACCATTCAGATATATGCGGATCAGGTTGCTGCTCCAGTTGAAGGACACCAAAGCGTTGTTGCTTTTACACGAATCCACGTACATTTGGGCGTTGTCAAAGAAATTAAGCTCCACCACGTTGAAGCCGTTTATCAGCGCCGTACCGTACAGATAGACCGAACCCGATATTATTTGGGTGGCTTCATTCAAGCTCAGATCCAGGCGGTAGTACCGGGCATCGAAATCGCTTTGACTCTTGGTCTCCTTTAAGGGGAAGGCTATCCCCAGCTTGCGGATTTCGTTCAATCTCTGTTGCTTCATGGCCGCTTCCATCTGGTGGAACTGGCTGGGGGTGGTGTTCTGATCGGTGTAGATCGCTTCCTTTTGGGGAGCATTCAGATTTTGGGCAAGGACATTGTCACCTCTGAGCAAAAAAGGAGACAGAAAAAGTCCCAAAAGAAGAACAAATAGAAAACGTTTCACTTAAAACCTCCTTAGAAATTTGAATTGTTAACCACAGGTAAAACAGCCGAATAAAAAAGCTAAACCCAATTTGCGCTTATGAGTTCAGCTTAATTGTAATCTAATACAAATTCCGCTTTTGTCAACGATTTTATTGCGTTTTCCGCTAATCGTATCTCTTTTCCTTAATCGCATCATCAAAAATAGAATACGATTGACTTCGACATAATAATCAATTAAATTATCTAAGGGTGTAGAAAAACCATGAAAATAGGTAGAACTTGAGATATTTGCGAATGATCCGAAACAGAAATATTCGCTTTCTTTGCGCTGGGCTTTTTCTTCTGTTAACTCCTTCAGCCGCATATTCGGGAATTGGGATTCGAACGGATTTAACTTTGGTATCAAGATACATCTGGAGAGGATTCGATACCATATCCGATAACCATCCTGCCATCCAACCATCTTCTACATTAAATTTCGGTAAAAGCGGCTTTGGGCTTAACCTTTGGTCAGCGATTGCCTTAACGGATACCGACTTTATCGAGCTGGATTTGATCGCAGGCTATGATAAAACCTTCTCCGACAAGTTAACCTTATCCGCCGGGGTGGGTTATTTCACCTTCCCCAGTCTGCCCCGCTGGCCCGATAAGAATTCCACCACCCCTGAAGCATATATGGGGATAACCGCTTGCTCTTTTCCGTTTTCACCCGCTCTAACTTTCTATTATGATTTCAATCTGGGGGATGGTTTTTATGGCACTTTCTCCTTAAACCAGAATCTTCCCGTAAGAGGTAAAATCCTTTGCCCCTCTTTTGCAGTCGGTTATACTGCTCAATATCGCAAAATTGGAGTCGATCGGGGCATATCGGACGTATGTTTGGGGCTCTCCATGGATTTTTATACCAAAGGAATGACGCTGACACCCTGCATTAATTACGTTTTTGTGCCTAATCATACTATAAACAGTGAAGACGAGTTTTGGGTGGGATTGACTCTTAGTTGGACAACGGGTGGGTCAGCTGATTAAAGCAGGATGAAATATCTGCGATCCGCTTTTCGTCGCTTACAGAAATTTAGAGCTTTTGCAGCGGACAGCGGACGATGGACGGCGGACGGAACACACAAAAATTGGATTATTACTGATTAATGAGTAATCATTTCACAAATTACGAAGAAGCACTCTCCTATCTTTACAACCTGGAGCGCTTTGGGATCAAGTTAGACTTAACGAACATCACCGCCCTAATGAGCCACCTGGGAAATCCTCATTTGAAATTCCCCTCTGTTCATATTGCCGGAACCAACGGAAAAGGCTCAGTCGCCGCCATGCTTCATTCCATTCTGAGCGAAGCCGGATACAGAACTGCCCTGTATACCTCCCCTCATCTGGTGGATTTTAGGGAAAGGATAAAAATCGGATATGATTTTATAGAAAAAGAATTCATATTCGATTTCATCCAGAATTTAAAGTATGAGATCGACCAAAACAGTTACACTTTCTTTGAGGTGACCACTGCTTTGGCATTCAAGTATTTTGCGGAGAAGAAAGTCGATGTGGCAGTCATCGAGACCGGTATGGGAGGCCGGCTGGATGCCACCAATTTGATTACTCCTTTGGTTTCCATAATTACCAGCATCGGTTTGGAGCACACCGAACACCTGGGTAATACCATCCCTCAGATAGCCGGTGAAAAAGCGGGGATTATCAAAGCCGGTGTTCCTACCATTACCGGAGTAAGTCAACCAGAAGCTCTGGATGTGATTAAGTCTGTTTGTGCGGAGAGAGATTCCGAGCTGAATGTGGTTCAGGCGAAATCAAGCTTTTCAATTTTAGTATCTTCAATATTCGGATCGAAATTCAATTTTTCGTCCGAATCTGATAAATACCAGGCGTTGGAATTGAATCTGGCAGGAGAACATCAGGTTCTGAATGCGGCGATCTGTTTAAATGCTATTGGTAAGTTGAAACAAATAGGCTGGAAAATTGATGAACAAGCGATCAGAAATGGCTTGAAAAAAGTCAATTGGCGGGGGCGACTAGAAATATTCAGGGAAGAACCGATGGTTGTATTAGATGTTGCCCACAATCCGGCTGGAATAAAGACTTTGATTAATACTTTGGATCAGTTTTTCCCCGAGAAGAAGGTCATTTTCATATTCGGCGTGATGGAAGACAAAGATTATGGCACCATGTTGAAGGAAATATCCCGGAGAGCTAAATTCGTTGTTCTCACCAAGCCCGATTATAAAAGATCAGCTGATCCGGTAGCACTGGAACCAACTTTGAAAATGTTAGATACCCCTTACGAGGTCCTTCCCCTTATCAACCAAGCCTATCTTTTTGCCCTCAAGAATGCCAAACCCGCCGACATCATCTGCATCACTGGCTCGCATTTCACGGTAGGGGAGTTTTTGAGTTTGTAGTTGGATTACGATACTACCTGAAATTATCTTAGTGCAAGTTTAGGTTGACAAAGCATCCATTGAAACATATACTTCTTTTATACATTGGATGATCTTTTTCCCTCTCAGGGATGAACCATTCGATTCACCCCGTAGGAGTCAAAATGAAATTCATAGCCGATTTTCACGTGCATTCCAAATACAGCCGAGCCACCTCCAAGGATATGGACGTGGAGAACATGGCTCGCTGGGCGAATTTAAAAGGGGTAGGCTTGCTCGGGACCGGAGACTGGACCCATCCTTTCTATTTTACCGAGCTGAAACAGAAATTACAACCTCTGGGTAACGGGCTTTTCACCTTGAAGAAAGAGTACAAAAAATCGGTCGGAAACGGTCAAACCAGCGAGATCTATTTTATGCTCACCACCGAGGTGAGTAACATGTTTCAGCAAGGGGGGGGCTCCAGAAGGATCCACACCATGATCTTTGCCCCCAGTTTTGAAATAGTGGAAAAAATCAATGAAGAGCTCCGTCAATTTGGGAAGTTAGGCTCGGACGGTCGGCCGATCTTCGGATTCCCCGCCAAGGAATTGGTGGAGATCATCACCGACATCTCCGACGAATGTTTCATCGTGCCCGCGCACGCCTGGACCCCCTGGTTCTCGGTATTCGGCGCCAACTCCGGCTTCGATTCCATCGAGGAGTGTTACGAGGAGCAAACCAGGCATATATCGTGTATCGAAACCGGCTTGTCCTCCGATCCGAAGATGAACTGGCGCTGGTCCAAGCTGGACAAGATAACCTTGATCTCCAACTCGGATGCCCACTCCCCCAATCGCATCGGCAGGGAGGCGAACGTGTTCGACTGCGAGATGAGCTTTAAGGAGATCGTAAAAGCGATCAAAACAAAAGATAAAAGCAAATTCCTCTCCACTATCGAATTCTTTCCGGAGGAAGGGAAATACCACTACGACGGTCACCGGAGCTGCAACATCCTCTTCTCTCCGGCAGAATCGAGAAAAAATAAGAGTATCTGTCCGGTTTGCGGAAGGAAATTGACCATCGGGGTTATGAACCGGGTGGAATGCCTGGCAGACCGCCCGGACGGATTCGTTCCCCCAGGGGCTATCCCCTATAAGAACATGATCCCCCTGATTGAGATAATCGCAGAAGCTTTGAATCTGGGGACGGAGACCAAAGGGGTGGAGAATGAATACATGCGGCTCGTTGCTACCTATGGCTCGGAATTTCGGATACTGCTCGATCTTCCTTTAGGGGAGTTGGAGAAGAATACCCCACCCAAGGTACTTGAAGGAATCAAGAGAGTGAGAGAAGGAGATTTGAAAATTATCCCCGGTTATGACGGGGTTTACGGGAAAATACAGATATTCGCGGAAAAGGAGAAGGTGGAGACGAAGCAGTTGGGGTTGTTTTAATAACCTTGATTCTTTTGTAACAACGAAATTGAACAACTAATATTTTTCATATGTCAGATAAAATTAGCACCGTCCAAAATCTTAAAAAATGCAAAGAACCAAAACTTATTCCTTTTTACTATAACCCCGAAAAGAAGATAAAGCTTTTTCACGGAGATGCACTTGCAATATTAAAGAAGATCCCGGATGATTGCATAGATATGATTTTCGCTGATCCTCCTTATTTTGGGAATCAATCTGGATTGATTATAAAGCGTAATGATAATCATGCTGAGACCTTTGATACTCAGAAAGCGCAATGGGCTTACTCAAAATCCCTTCGATATCAATTTGAGTTTCATCATACCTGGCTTAGAGAGGCACAGCGGGTTCTGAAAGAAGGTTCTACTGTTTGGGTTACCGGAACTTATCATAGTATTGGGGTAGTGAATGTTGTACTCCATGATTTAGGATTCAAGATACTTAATGATATAATTCTCCACAAAAGGAATGCCCCACCAAACTTCAAGGGTTCATGTTTCAGAGCAGTTACTGAAACAATGTTATGGGCAAAGAAGAATCCTAATGGAAGGACTAGATTTAATTATCAATATATGAAGGAGCTAAATGGTGGGGTACAAATGAAGAATATCTGGGAGTATTGGGCTGAGAAAAATCCTTTTCGCCACCCTGCTACAAAACAACAAATAGTGTTAGAATATGCAATATTGGCTGGAAGCAATGAGAGAGATACGATCCTTGATCCTTTTGCTGGTTCTGGTACTACCGGATTTGTAGCTCATGGTCTCAGCAGGAAATGTATTATGATAGAAATAGATCCTAACTATTGCCAGCTTATCAAAGACCGAATTGAGGGTAAATATGGAGAATTCAGAAGAAAGACAAAAGTTAAAAGAGAAGTTTAGAAACGAACTTATTGAGCATGTAGACTTGTTTAATGATGCAATTTCTACAGGGGCAGGAGATTGGGTAGTCAAAGGATTTATTGACATTGCCAAGAACATTTACACGATATCTGTTGATACAAAAGTTGTTTCTAAAATAATGGAATTGCTTCTTTTTCCGAAAATTTGTCTGTTCGCTCAGGATAATGGTTACAAAATGGTGCTTTGTAAAGAACAGAATTTTTACCCTGATATTACATTTTTAGATAATAAAAACAACAAGTTTGCAGTTGATTTAAAAAGTACTTATCGAAAGAATGAAAAAGAAGTAAATGGTATGACATTAGGAGCTTTTACTGGATATTTTCGTGACAGAAAGAGCAATAAGAATATTACTTTCCCTTACGATGAATATGTTGGTCATTTTGTACTAGGTGTAATCTATTCCAGAACGGATAAGAATTTGGATGAAAGAAAGATATACAAGTTAGATGATCTGCTAAACATCACGTCTGTCGTCAGGGATTTTAAATTCTTTGTTCAGGAGAAATATCGGATTGCCCTTGACCGGCCAGGGAGTGGTAATACAAAGAATATTGGTTCGGTTATAAAGATTAGCGAGTTAATTCAGGGGAAAGGACCATTCGAAAAACTAGGAGAATCGATTTTTGATGACTACTGGATGTATTACCTCACAAAGGATATGGCAAAGGCCGTTGATCTCAGGGTATCGCCATACAAAAATCTAAGAGAATATCTTGAATATAAAAGACTAAAGAAATGAAAAAGACCCTTATCAACAAACAACAAACAACTTTTCTAGACTGCAAACCGACATTTCCTTCTACAAGATTTCAAGGAAGCAAACTAAAAATTGTGGATTGGATTTGGGATACAATCAAACTTGTGAATTTTGATACAGTTCTTGATGCTTTTGGTGGCACTGGATGTGTCGGTTATATGCTTAAGGGAAGGACCAAAAAGGTTACATATAATGACCTATTGAAATTCAATTGGTATATCGGCTTGGCTTTGATAGAAAACGACAGTGTGAGACTCACAGATAATGATATTGCTTTTATTCTTACAAAACATGATACAGTCAAATATCCATCGTTCATTTATGATACTTTCAAAGGTATTTACTTTACTGATGAGGAAAACCAATGGATTGATATGGTTGCAAACAATATTAGCCTGCTTGATAACATTTATAAGAAGTCCCTCGCTTATTTTGCTCTTTTTCAATCATGTATCATTAAACGACCTTTTAATCTTTTCCATAGAAAAAATTTATATTTAAGGTTTTCTGAAGTAGAAAGGAATTTTGGGAATAAAGTTACCTGGGATACAAGCTTCGAAGGCCATTTTAAAAAGTTCATTTACGAGGCGAATTGTGCAGTTTTTTCTAATGGACTGCATAACAAGGCTTTAAATTTGGATGTATTTGATGTCGATGGAAATTTCGATTTAGTTTATATTGATACTCCTTATATCTCTAAAAAGGGAGTTGGTGTTGATTATTTTGATTTTTATCATTTCTTGGAAGGATTAGTTAATTACACAAAATGGAACGATTTGATTGACTATGAGACAAAACACAGACGGTTGAAGGGAAATGGTACTGTTTGGACTGATAAAAAACAGATTCATACAGCTTTTGATAGATTATTTAAGAAATTTGATAAAAGTATCTTGGTAGTCTCTTACAGATCAGATGGAATTCCCTCAATTACTGAACTACGAAATCTGTTGCAAAGATATAAACCAGATGTAGAAGAAGTTAGGTGGGGGAATTATAAGTATGTTCTAAGTAATAATCATTCTGAAGAAGTATTATTGATTGCTAGATAAATTTGTTTGTATGCAGGAGTAGCCGGGGAGTCTTTCGGGAAACTCGACCTACAGGTCAACTCGTTAGCAAAAGTTGAATGAACTACTTTCGATTTTGGTAAAAGTACTTGTTTGCTTGTCAACTTGATATATACTTTTTTACGACCATTTACTCGATAATCTTATGATTAAGTGATATAGCGAAATCATATAGTGAGATGTTTATCATTATGTTGTATTTTTCGAAGGAGGTTTTATGCTTAGATTTGTTGTTCGCCTTATTAGCGTTGTGCTATTTATGGCCACTTTGAGTTGCGGTAGTAGCAAGTGTCTTGTTCGCTCAGACCCACCCGGAGCTTACGTTAGTGTTGATAGGGAGTATCGATGTAATACACCGTGCGAGATCGAACTGAAAAAAGAGAAGTCATCCTGGTGGATCGTTGGGGGATTGGTTGGGGTGACGGCTGGTGAGTTAGCCGCAGGTGACAAGAAGGCTACTATAGCAGTATCGAAACAGGGCTACGTTACGGAGATAGCGCAGGTAGAACGAAAGGTAAAGCAACTTTATTTTGTCTTACAGCCGGTGCTTTCAGATGAGACTCAAGTTCCAGGTCCATCTCAGCAACAGTAGCAACAACAGACGAGTCCACAGCAAATGATGGGTCCAACGATAGTAGTTCCGGGGCAACCGCCTGCTTCTTCAGGGGCTGAGCAAAAAAAAGAATATGGTACTGTTTCTTTTGAATCGGAACCGACTGGTGCAGAACTGCTCCTGGACAACGGGCTTATTGGCAATACACCTCTCTCAAACGTGAAGTTACCGTCGGGCAGTCACAGCATAACCATCACTCTTCCCGGATATAAACCGTGGGTTAGACAAATTACTATTCTCCCTGATTGTCAGCAGAATATTAAAGCTAAACTGGAGCAGTGAAACAGAGTGAATCTTGGACCATTTGGTTGTTATAAATTGTGATTGCCAAATATAAGTGAATTATCCATAACTAAACTAAGTTCATAATTATCGGATACCTTTAGGGAGCTCAACCTACGATTATAAACAATTTTGATTTTTGAATTGTATTTTAGAACTTTTCGCTTTAAATTTTGGATTGAAAGACAGATAATTCCCCCGCCTGTGGCGGGATCAGCATGACACATAAGTACAAATGAGGAAATAATTCTATGGCAATGGAAAGAGAAAAGATAGTTCCGGTATACATCGAGGAGGAGATGAAATCCTCCTACATCGACTACTCCATGTCGGTGATCACCGCCAGAGCTTTGCCGGATGTTAGAGACGGCTTGAAGCCATCCAACCGGCGGATTCTGGTGGCGATGAACGATCTGAACTTATCCCCCGGCCGCCCGCACCGTAAGTGCGCCAAGATCGCCGGTGATACCTCGGGAAATTATCATCCCCACGGCGAGCAGGTGGTCTACCCTACCCTGGTGCGAATGGGACAAGACTTCAACATGCGCTATATGCTGGTCGATGGTCAGGGAAACTTCGGCTCCGTCGACGGCGATGCTCCCGCGGCGATGAGATACACCGAGGCAAGACTGTCTCATGTAGCAATGGAGATGTTGGAGGATCTGGATAAGGAGACGGTCAAATTCATCCCCAACTATGATGACACCAGGCAGGAGCCAACAGTTCTTCCCAGCAAGTTTCCCAATCTGATTTGCAACGGCGCTTCCGGCATTGCAGTCGGGATGGCGACCAATATCCCCACCCAGAATTTAGGCGAGGTGGTGGATGCGCTGGTAGCTCTGATCAACGATCCTGAATTGGGGGATGACGAGATTTTGGACTACATCCAGGGTCCGGATTTTCCCACCGGGGGGATCATTCAGGGGAAACATGGGATCGTGGAGGCATACAAAACCGGAAGGGGGAAGGTGATCATCCGCGCGAAAGCCAATATCGAAAGGCAGAAAAGCGGCAAGGAGAGCATCGTGATTACCGAGATACCGTACCAGGTCAACAAGACCAATCTGCTTCTAAGGATTGCAGAGCTGGTGCGGGACAAGTCCATCGAGGGTATCTCGGATCTACGAGACGAATCGGACCGGGATGGAATGAGGATTGTGGTGGAGCTAAAAAGGGATGCTCAGGCGGAGGTAGCCTTAAATCAGTTGTTCAAACACACTCAGATGCAGACCACCTTTGGGGTGATCATGCTGGCTTTGGTGGACGGTGCCCCCAAGGTACTGACGCTTAAAGAGATGCTCGCGTTCTTTGTTGAACACCGGCACAATGTGGTCACTAAAAGAACCCAGTTTGAGCTGAAAAAAGCGGAGCAGAGAGCCCATATCCTGGAAGGTTTGAAGATTGCATTAGACAATATAGATGCGGTGATAAAGCTGATCCGCTCATCCAAGACCCCGGACGAAGCCAGGAAAGGCTTGATGGAGAAGTTCAAGCTCTCGGAGATTCAGGCACAGGCGATACTGGACATGCGGCTGCAGAGGCTTACCGGCCTGGAGAGGGAGAAAATCGAGCAGGAATACCTGGAAGTGATACAATTGATCGAGAAGCTCAAAGGAATTTTGGCCAGCAAGGTCCTGCGGATGAACATAATCAAAGAGGAGCTATTAGAGCTGAAGAAAAAATACGGGGATGAGCGGAGAACCGAGATCAGAGAGGAGGAAGAGGAGGAGTTCACCGTCGAGGATCTGATTGCCGAGGAGGACATGGTGATCACCATCACCCATACCGGATATATCAAGAGACTGAGCGTTACTTCATACCGCAGACAGGGTCGGGGCGGAAGAGGGGTGATCGGGATCGAGACCAAAGAGGAGGATTTCGTCGAGCATCTATTCATCGCCTCCACTCATAACTATATCCTCTTCTTCACCTCCAAAGGCAGGTGCCACTGGCTCAAGGTACACGAGATTCCCGTAGGCGGCAGATTAGCCAAGGGTAAACCTATCATAAACATGTTGGAGTTGGGCGAAGAAGAGAAAGTGGCTGCTTTTGTGCCGGTGAGGGAATTCGATGACAAACACTTTGTGGTGATGGCCACCCAGAACGGGATCATCAAAAAAACTTTATTGTCTGCCTTCAGCAATCCGCGAAAAGGCGGAATCAACGCCATGAACGTCCCGGAGGATGATAATTTAATCGAAGTTTGGCTCACCGACGGAACTTACGATATAATTCTGGGTACCAGAGAAGGGCAGGCAATAAGATTCCCTGAGGGTAAGGTTCGGGATATGGGAAGAACGGCTTATGGGGTGAAAGGGATAACTTTGAAGAAGAAAGACCGGGTGGTAGGGATGGTGGTGGTCAAGCGGGATACTACTCTCCTTTCGGTGACGGAAAATGGTTTCGGCAAAAGAACCGCGATATCCGATTACCGGGTGACCAACCGGGGCGGTAAGGGGATCATCAACATCAAAACCACGGAGAGGAACGGCAAGGTAATTGCCATAAAAGAGGTGGTGACCGATGACGAGTTGATGCTCATCACCCAGAAGGGGATCATCATCCGACAGCCGGTCGTCCAGATCAAGGTGATTGGACGAGCCACCCAGGGGGTGAAATTGATCAACCTGGATTCCGGCGACAAGGTGGTGGACGTGGCGCGGGTGGTGAAAAGCGAAGGGGAGGATGGTAAGAACCAGACCGAGACGGGGACTGAGACAGAGAGCTGAGATACGAGATTTGAGTTGGATGAAAATCCTCTCTCCCCTTGGTATGTACCCATATGGTTCATACCTTGGGGGAGATGCGTAAGTTGTAGGTCCGAAATGTCCTTTAGGACATTCGGACAAAAATCTAACATGCAAGGTATCAGAATAACCATACTTATCCTCCTTTTTATTCTGGTCGTTCGTTTGCTTTTAATGGGTTGGCAGAAAGTAGCGGTCACTCGCACCGGTGAGAAATTCAAATTTCTTTTAACCAAATCCCCGTTTTCCACCGACGTCACCTGGCGGGACGTGAGATATTCCCTTCTGGTGGTGATCGATTCGATTATTTCCATTATAGTATTGGTCTGGTTAGTGGAAGAGCTGTTTTGAACTCACCCCCGATCTTCCGCTCTTAGAAAGAGAGTGGGGATAAAGGGGGAGAGGTAAAAAGAGACCAATGCAAAGGAAATAGGGCGGGATAAATTCCCGCCCCTATGTTTATGGAATACTCCGCAGAGGTGTGAAACCTCTGCTACGCGGATGGGTTTTCGTTGGATGAAAACATACAAAGAGAGCAAGAGATCGGGGCTGAGTTTATTTGTCTCCTTCTCTTTACATTCAATATCAAAACAGTTATATTTTTTGCATGTCAAAGGAGAGCAAAGGTAATCTTTCTTCCCTTGAGGATACGATAGCTGCCATCTCCACCCCTTTGGGTGAGGGGGGTATCGGGATTGTCCGCCTTTCGGGCAGAGATGCAATCAAAATTGCCGATAAAATCTTCAAAGGTGAAAAATCGGTCAGCCAGATACCTTCTCACCGGGTCACTTACGGGGAGATAGCCGATCCCCTGACTGGGGAGATCGTCGATGAGGTTCTTCTCACTGTTTATCAATCACCCAAAAGCTACACTGCAGAGGATTTAGTGGAGATAAGCTGTCACGGCGGGCAACTTGTTGTGACAAAAGTCCTCGAACAAGCGCTAAAATATGGAGCGCGTTTAGCCGAGCCGGGGGAATTCACCCTGCGAGCTTTCATTAATGGCCGTATCGACCTCTCTCAGGCAGAAGCTGTGGCAGAGGTGATCCGCGCCAAGACAGATTTAGGACTGAGACTTGGACTGAGACACTTAAAAGGCGATCTTTCCGAAAAGATCAACTCATATCGAGACAGGTTGATCGACCTTTTAGCCCGATTGGAGGTGGAGATCGATTTTTCCGAAGAGGACGTTGAGCCGCTGGATAGAGAAAAGACAATTGAAGAGCTGCAGTCGATTCGAGAGGAGATAGGGGATTTGCTTTCCACATACAATGAGGGAAAAATCCTGCGAGAGGGTTTGAATGTCGTCATCATCGGCAAGCCGAATGTGGGTAAATCGAGCCTGCTTAATGCTCTTTTGAAAGAAGACCGGGCGATAGTAACTTCAATCCCCGGAACCACCAGGGACACAATCTCGGAATTTGCCAATTTCAAAGGAATTTCGGTGCGATTGGTGGATACTGCAGGCTACCGGATTTCCAAAGATGTGATCGAATTAGAGGGGATCAAAAGGACCAAAATCGAGATGGGTGATGCAGATTTACTCCTTTTAGTTATGGACACCTCCTCGGAGATCAATCAAGAAGACTTAGATCTCGAACAGGAGATGATATCTTCGAAAAGTAAATATCTGATAGTTTTCAATAAGATAGATATAGCATCAATGGATTTGGTTAGAAAGAACAAGAAAAGACTCAAGGAAAAGTCAATGGTCGAGGTGTCCGCTCTCAAAGGAAAGGGGCTGGAGAGTTTGAAAGAGATGATCGTGTCAACTTCTTCAGTTTTGCAAAAGGATCAAACCCAGGGAGTGCTCATCTCCAGCTTGAGACACAAGGATGCCCTGACCAGAGCAGAAAAAAGTTTAAATTTGGCAATAAATAGTCTTAAGAAAAAAATGAGCCCGGAATTCGTGGCTCTGGACGTCAAAAGTTCTTTGGATGCCATAGGAGAAGTGGTTGGTAAAACCTTTACGGACGATATTTTGAACAAGATATTCTCCGAGTTTTGTATCGGGAAATGACGCTGGCTTGTAGTTGCCTGATTTATCAGGCAAGAACGCTCGATCCTTCGACCCTTCGACAAGCTCAGGGTGGTGAGCGACTTGTCCTGAGGCGAAGCCGAAGGAAGTTGAACCGTCGAACCGTGAATCGAGCAACTACAAATCATCTGACAAAGGAATTTGAGGAACACCGTGATAGTCGCAAAAAATCTTACCAAAAAATATGGCGATTTCACCGCCGTAGACGGTATCTCCTTTGAAATCAACGAAGGGGAGTGCTTCGGTTTTTTAGGTCCAAACGGAGCCGGAAAGACCACCACCATCCGGATGATCCAGTGTGTCTCCCCCATCACCTCCGGCACGATAACCGTCATGGGAAAAAAGTCGCATATCGATAACCGGGAGATCAAGCTGATATCCGGGGTGATACCTCAGGAGATCAACCTCGACCCCGACCTGACGGTTTACGAGAACCTGATGGTCTTCGCCAAGTTTTTTGATATCCCGCATGCCGACATGAAAAAAAGAGTAGATGAACTCCTAAACTTTGTTGAGCTGGAGAGCAAGAGGAATAACAAGATAGACGAGCTTTCCACCGGAATGAAACGGCGGCTTTTGGTGGCACGGTCGCTTTTAAATCAGCCGAAACTGATCATTGCGGATGAGCCGACCACCGGCCTGGACCCGCAGGCAAGGCATCTTATCTGGGAGAGATTGAGATCGCTTAAGAATCTGGGCACGACCCTGATTCTCACCACCCAGTACATGGAGGAGGCGGAGCAGCTCTGCGACCGTCTGGTGATCATGTATCAGGGACACATTCTGAAAGAAGGATCCCCCAGGCAGCTGGTTGCCGATGAGATCGGCAGGGAGGTGGTGGAGATAAGGATAGCCAAGGAGGAGGACGAAAAGCTCATCGCCGAGATGTCGGATTTCTCGTGTGGCCACGAGCGGGTGGGGGATACTCTCTATTTTTACTGCCGGGACGGGCACGAATTGATGAAAAGGATAGTGGAATTGAATCTGCCGAATGTTTTGAACCGGCCCGCCACGCTGGAAGACGTTTTTCTCAAATTAACCGGCAGGAGTTTAATTGAATAAAATAAATGGATTCCGTAGGGACAGGGCTTGTCCCTGTCCTTCCCCTAATGCGGACAGCCATAAAGGCTGTCCCTACGAACTGACTGGCAGGAGTCTAATAGAATAGACATAGGGTTGGTAGCCGTCCATATGGACGGGGAGGTAACAGTGGGAATGTTTTGGACAAAGACGAGAGAAAAATAAGATGAATCTATCTTACCGGATCTACTACGTTTTTTTGAGAAACATTATCTCGTATAAACGCTTCGTTCTCCCCACGTTTGTGGTCAGCCTGGGTCAGCCGCTATTCTATCTGATCACCTTCGGCATAGGCATGGGGGCGTACATGGGATATTTCGGCGGCAAGCCGTATCTGAACTTCCTCGTCCCCGGCGTTTTGGTCTCCTCGGTGATGCTCTCCTCCACTTTCGTCTGTTTATACGATACATTCGTCAAGATGACTTACCAGAAGCTGTTCGACTCCCTGATAGCTACTCCCGTGTCGGCTGAGGATGCCATGGCGGGAGAGATAGCTTTCGGGACCTTACGGGGATTGGTCAGCGGCTCCCTGATGCTGGTCGCCGCCATGTTTATGCACGTTTATCCGGTCTCGATAATCAGCGTGCTGTTGCTTTTGATCCTGATGGTATTCATTGGCATCATGTTCGGCTCGCTGGCGTTGATAATAACCTCGTTTGCCCCGAATTTCGATTTCTTCAATTACTACACCGAGCTGATCATCACCCCCATGCTCTTTTTCTCCGGAGTTTTCTTCCCGCTGGACCGGTTTCCGGCTTGGATGAAGGTCTTCGCCAAGTTCCTCCCCCTTACCCACGCAGTAAACATCTCTCGCGCCGCCTTCTCTGGCACTTCCTCATCCGGTCTGTTGCCTGACTTCCTCTACATCATTCTCCTCGAAGCCGCCGCCTTCTTCATTGGTATCAAGCTGATGAAAAGAAGGTTGATAAAATAGATGTTCGAATGGGATGGTGGTTATTAAAACAATGATAACACGATACTATGAGACTGTTTTTAAGTGCTTGACAAGAATGTGTAATTGATTATTATATCTTTATGAATGAATGGAATTCTTTAGATTGAAATGGGGTACTCTACAAAAATGTCTTCGAAAACATGGCGGTGAACTCTAGTTGAACTTCTGAAAATGAAAATATCATACACTGCTCATCTAAAGTTTCGTTTAAAAGTTAGAGGTATCCCCTCACATTTGCCAAAACAGATTTACAAAGAAGCAGAGGAACATTATTACGATACCCTAACCCGGCACTATATAGCTGTACGTAAGCTTAGATTTATTAACAAACTAAGAGAGGTTGCCGTAACATATGATAAAAAGGGGAAAACGATAGAAATAGTGACGATTCACCCATTAAAGAATTATCAGAAAATAGCTCGAATTAACTCAGGAAGGTGGCGGAGAATATGAATAAGAAACCATTTGTGAACTATGATTCGAAATCAGACATCCTTTACATTGCAGCCAGGAAAGGGAAAGAAGAGGAGTTTGTAGAAATAGCGCCGGGGATAAACGTAGAGCTTGACGACAAGGGTCAAGTGATCGGGATAGAAATCCTGAATGCTTCTAAATGCTTAAAAAACATCGCAAAGCCTTTGTATAAACAGATGCAGATGGCTTAGAGATAAGCTGCATATAACAATTCCCGTCCTTCGCATTATTCCAAAATCGGTGTTACAGACATTCCTGCTTGTTTCGATATGGTCAGAAGGAATGGCTGACCTACCTGCTTAAGTTCCTCCCCCTTACCCATGCGGTAAATATCTCCCGCTCCGCTTTCTCCGGCGTCTTTTCTCCGGACTTGTTGCTGGACTTCCTCTACATCATTCTCCTCGAAGCCGCTGCCTTCATAATTGGCATCAAGCTGATGAAGAGGAGATTGATTAAATAGTGGATGGAACCACTATTCGAAGGGGATTAGCGTATATAACAGTCGGTAGAACAGACATTTTGTCTGTTTACATGGTCAGACAAGAATGTCTGACCCCCTTACAACCTGCGTGATGGGTGCGGGCTACCTGGTTTAAAGATACTGTGAAAGACAAAGGTTCCCATATGAACATCGTATAATTAATAATAGGACTTAAACCTAAACAGTTATATATCAGCTATAGTCACGAAATGGGTGATTACAAATTCACAGAATATTTTGAAAAGGAAGTGTTAAGGAAACGTCCATATCTCAAGAAAGAATGGTGTATTCAAATTGTTGAAAATCCACTCAAAGTAGAACCGCAAGAGCATAATCGATTTCGATTCTGGGGCGTGATTGATGAGCTCGATGGTCGGGTGCTACGAGTAATTACTTTAGAAGATAAGAGAACAATTCACAATGCTTTTCCTGACAGAGGATTTAAGCCATGAAACTTAATTATTACCCCGAAACAGATTCTCTTTACATCGATCTCTCCGAGAAGCCAGGCGTTGAAAGCAAGGAAGTCTCGGAGGGTGTGGTTCTGGATTATGATGCCGAAGGCAACTTGGTCGGTATTGATATAGACAATGCGAGCAAAAAGGTTCGACTCAAAGAACTCACCCTAACCAAGCTTCCGTCAGATATACACTCTGTGATACCCTGAAACTCACCCCGGACATGTAAGTCAATCATGCCCAAAGGATTGGTTGACTAATAAGTATTTATCAAGCAATCGATAATACGGATCCGTCCAGACGCCATGCTTGTCCTTCAACTGTTCAGACGATCTTAAGTTCCTCCCCCTCCCCCATGCGGTAAATATCTCCCGCTCCGCTTTCTCTGGCGTCTTTTCTCCGGACTTGTTGCCGAACTTCCTCTACATCATTCTCCTCGAAGCCGCCGCCTTCTTCACCGGCATCAAGCTGATGAAGAGGATGTTGATAAAATAGCACAAGAAACTGGAGCTAAGAAATTATCAATTTTATATACAATAATCCATGAGCTTAGTACACCCACCTTTTTCCAATTTAAAATATAGTTGACAAGTTTGGATAAACAGTTATAATTAATTGAATGAACAAAAAAGTTTTTGCAGAAGTCGGGCTATAATGAACCATTCACGTTTATAGGTGTTATACCAAATCATGTAATCATTTTTTAAAAAAAGAATATGACGGAAGAACAAAACCAGCAAGAACCACCAGACCACCATAACTATATAGGGATAATGTTGTATCGGGATAGTTTTTTCTTTTTTCTCTATGCAGTGAAGTTTTATGAGACTCTTATCGAAAAAGACATCAAGACGTTAGAAGCTGATCCAGATCTGAAAACCATCTTAGATGGAGAAACAATCCATTCTTTGGAAATACATCATGATTTTGATCGTGCAAGGCGAGTACGAGTATGGATGGAGAAGTTGATTGCGGAAAAAGGACCAGATTCTTTTGATTTTGATTTACCCTCCATTTCGCATGAACTTATCAGATTCTTTAAGTCTGCTGGAATTCTGTACCTTAAGCATCTTAAGGCTATACGAAATGCTCTTGCTACTAAACCCAATCTTTCCAGACACGCACTTCAAGCTGTTGACACACGTATCTCGGAGTTTGAAGGAAAAATTGAAATGGGTGTCTTCCATAAAGCAACACCCTTTCCGCTTCTTGTGGAAGACACTGGATCAGAGGAGCATATAGAGGGTGTACCAGAAGTGGGTGAACAGAATCTTAACAAAATAAGACGTCCTAGACCTGTTGTCTTGGATTCCATACAGTTGCTGGATAAGGAATTAAGAGAACGTTGTCTTGACCTTTTCCATGCTTTTCAAGAAGATGGTAAAAAAGATAGACTTGACACGGTAATCACAGAAGCAACACGCATCTTAGAATCAAGACTACGTTTGCTCTCACATGCACAAAAGGATTGTGTGGGTGTGGATCTCGCAACGTATGCTTTCAAGATCCCGAAACCTGTTCTAAAGATAAGTGATATTCCAAGCGAGCAAGAAGCTGTTTATTTACTTTATCGGGGTGTGTTTGGTTTCATTCGTAACCGAGCTCATCACCAACTCATGGGAGAACTGTTACCAGAGAGAGTACTACAAATTCTAGGACTTATTGATTACTTACTTCAGCTTGCTGAAGGTGCAGAAAAGAAGTGTGAAGATACTAATGATAAGACAGGAGCTTCATCATCCTGACAAGATTTATTTGTTAGGTGTGTGGGGTGGTAAACTATGAATATTCAGAAATTGAGAAGATCCTTCAAACCTGACAAAATCAGGATGTTGCTAATAGGAGAATCAGCACCTGCGAGTGGTGAATTTTTCTATAATCATAGCAATATGACGAGGTATGTGTCTCAAGCTTTTCGGCGAGTGTTCAAGGTACAATTTCGCGACCAATCGTTTTTCTTGAAATATTTTAAGAGAAAAGGTTGCTATTTAGATGACCTAAGCCCTATTCCCGTTAACAAAATGCCAAAAAATCAGAGGAATAAAATACTCAAAATATCGATCAAGGGTTTGTCAAAAAGGATAAGAAGGTGCAATCCAGACATAATTGTAATTTTACTAAAGAAAATAGATAAAAACGTAAGAAAGGCAATAGATTCATCAAAAGTAACCTGCCCGGTCTTCACAGTTCACTTTCCAGGAAATGGACATCAAAAAAAATTCATGAGAAAGTTCTCTCAATTACTAAGGTTATATTACCTAGAAAAGACATTGGGAGTTCATTCAGGTAGATAATAAGCCTTGAGCTACTGAAACTAGTCTTTGCTTTGCTAAAGGGTAATTATGAATAAAAATGTGGCAGTCTTTGTCGGCAGTTTGCGGAAGGATTCGCTGAACCGCAAAATGGCAAAAGCGTTAATTGCGCTTGCGCCGGAGTCGCTTAAGCTTGAGATCGTCGAAATCGGTCATCTGCCGTTCTACAATCAAGACTTCGAGGAAAATCCATCTGAAGAAGTGCGCGAATTCAGGCAGAAGGTCAAATCAGCCGATGCGGTGCTGTTTATCACACCGGAGTACAACCGCTCGGTTCCCGGCTTATTGAAGAATGCCATCGACGTGGGCTCGCGTCCCTATGGGTATAACGCGTGGGAAGGCAAACCCGGTGCGGTTATCAGTTGTTCTCCAGGGGCTCTCGGTGCATTTGGCGCCAATCATCACTTCAGGGAGTCTCTGGTCTTCATCAACGTACCAACTATGGCTCAGCCCGAGGCATACATCGGCAACGCCGCCAGCTTGTTCGACGGCAAAGGGCAACTGGTCAACGATACGATCAAAGAGTTTTTGCAGAAATTCCTGCAGGCATTCGAAAAGTGGATCGAGAGGTTTGTTGCGAAGGGAGAAATCCCCCTGTATCCCCCTTTTTCAAAGGGGGAGTTATGAGAATCCCCCTGTATCCCCTTTTACAAAGGGGGATTAAGATATAGCATTTTGGCAGTAGAAAGATCAGGAGTTCTACGTTCCCGACACTATTCTGAAACTATATAGTAAAGAGTTATGCCTATAACCTTTTCAAAAGAGGGAGGGTTTCGATGAAATTCAAAACCCTAATGATCATCAAGGCAGTTGTCTGTCTTGGATTCGCGCCGTTACTTTTGTTTGTGCCGGGACCGCTTATGAAACTTCTGGGCGCCTCTTTCGGTACGGGAGCCGCCCTGATGGCGAGGGAATACGGAGCAGCGCTTTGTGGCAATCTCATGCTCACCTGGTTTGCCAGAAACGCAGACGTCTCTGTCGTCCGGCGGGCTATCATCCTGGCTTTATTCGTCTATGACGCCGTTGCCTTTGTGGCCACACTGATAATTCAGCTCTCCGGCGGTTTGAACGTGCTGGGGTGGGGTGTGGTTATCATCTATCTTTTCTTTGCGGTCGGTTTTGGTTATCTGCTCCTTCCGCAAAAGGCATCTTCGTAAAGAACCCAACGCTGAATATTGCGATCAATTAGCAGTAAGTTGGGAGCCCTATGCTCCTGAAACAATTTTAATTTAGAAACCAGGAGGAGGTGTATCATGAGTAAAATAACTATACTCCTTTCGGTGTTGGCTTTTATGCTGACTATGATCGTAAGTTGTCAGCAAAGAGTGGACATCGAAGCCGAAAAGACGGCTATTGGAGCCGTGTTGGACAACTACGTGACCAGTATCGAAAACGAGGACATGGGATTGTACGCCAAGATAATCGCACATCATCCGGATATGGTGAATTTTGGGACACTGGCCACCGAACGCATTGTTGGCTGGGATGCACTGGAAAAGCTGATTGAAGACCAAAATGATGCGCTGTCGGGAACTAAAATCACGGTCAGTGACGTTACCATTGATCTTGCGCCCGGTGGTCGGTATGCCTGGGCCACCTCCATGTGGATATTTAAAGCTAACATGGGGGAACAAGGGTTTGAGCTGCCGGTGAGATGCACCTGGATTCTGGAGAAGCAAAATACCGGCTGGGTGATCGTGCATTTCCACAAGTCGGTCGGGACGACCGGGTAGAAAGTAAGGGATCAAAGACGAGACGACCGCTAACTTTTGCTCTCTGAATATCCGGCAGGGCAAGACCCAATATACTTTTCAAGATTTGGGGTAAGAACATATTCAAAGGAGGTCAAGAAATGAGCATTCTCTTGATAGAAACGTACGTGGTTAAAGCAGAAAAACAGGCAGAATTCACGCCGTTGCTGAATGAGTTCCTCAAATACAAGATGGATCATGCACAGCTTTTTAGCGGCGTGAAATCTTGGAAGCTTTACAAGCAGGACTTTGGTGCGATAGCCGGCATGTACATTGAGGTATGGGAATATGAGAGTCTGGCAGACATGGATAAGATTAACAAAAGAATATTCGAGGATGAAGGGATGAAGAAAATCGGCGTAGAGTTTCACCAACTGGTCGAGCCAGCCACTTTTTCAGCCAACATTTGGAGCCCGGTGGCTTAAAGTAATCTGACCAAGACCAAAGTTGATAGAGGTTGTAAAGTCAGGAGGCCTCGAGCTTCTTATGCTATGCTTAGCTTCGAAGCTGCTATCAGCAGATAATTCTCCGTAATTCCCTCCTTTTTTAAAGGGGTAGTACTTCAAATCCCCCCTTTTGTAAAGGGGGATTGAAATCTGACTTTTAGATAGTGGCGGGTCAGAATCCCTTGTTCCTGACACTATCCCGGTAGATCAGTCCCGTTTGTGTTGTTGAACCGCACCATATAATTGTCGTTAGGCGTAACTTCAGATCAAAAAAAGATATCTTATGCATTTTCCCAGCCAAGATGAATTAAAGACACACCTCCCCGACCTGCAATCTCCAGTGCTTAGACTGCTTATGGCGCTTATCGGCTTAATTTCATTTACTACAGCTGCGACCATTATGATCGCGGTTGACCGTTTCTTTCCGGCGTGGACCCTCTTGGGACAAATGGGTGTGCTCACTTTAGCATTCCTGCTTGAAAGTCAGTTTTTCCGGCAGAAAATCAGGCTCAAGAACCGTTTGGGCAATATGGCTTACCGGTACGCCTTCAGGGCTTATATACTACCCAGTGCCTCGGTGATCTTCGCCGTGATCTTACACACTGCTTACCTGCCCGGCGATCGCGTGGTGACAGGATATGCCGCGACGGTCATTCCGGTGATCGTGGTATATTTATTGTTGACCGGGGTCGTCATTTTAGCCCGGGCTATTTTTACTTTCGGCGCAGACAATCTGGCGTTGCTCTATGTGTATTTCCCGGAGGAGGGGCGCTTGGTGGACTCTTCAATTTATGCTTTGATTCGCCATCCGGCGTATTCGGCGGTATTGCGTATCGGAGTGGCTATCGGCTTGTGGCGCGGAACGTGGTTTTCCATGGCATTTGCACTGTTCATGCCGGTCGGCATGAACATCTGGTTGAAACTGGTTGAGGAGCCGGAACTGATAGAACGCTTCGGGGAAGGATATGTCGCCTATCGTAGGAAAGTCCCTGCCTTTATACCGCGCATGCGGGATTGGGGAAAGTTCTGGAGGTTTTTGGTTTGCGGGAAGTAGGCAGCGAAATCATCCACAACCTGATCTTTGGCGGGAACGGATGACTCGCTTCGCTCTCTAACACTCAGCCGCATGACGTTAGCAGCAGGTCAAAAGCCCTGTGCTCCTGATATTACATGTTTATCAGGTCTGAAGAAAAATAGCTCAGCGGGACTCTGGGACTCGTCGTTAGAGGTAAATTTGAAAAATCCCCCTTGGTCCCTCTTTTTTTAAGGGGGAGTACTTCAAATTCCCCCTTTTACAAAGGGGGATTAAATAGTTGAAGCGAGCTCAAGGTGTTTGCATGCCGGTAATATGTTTGCACAACAAGAAAACCATAGAAGGATTCCTGCGGAAAAACACCGGGCTGCACATATACAGTCTCGGAGATTTAGATGACTTCTTCTGGCCCTACACCACCTGGTATGCTCTCACCTCCAACAACACGCTCCAAGCCATAGCCCTGCTTTACACCGGACTATCTCTGCCGACGCTTCTGGCCCTATCCGAACATCCAACGGTTATGTCGGATTTGCTTGAAACGGTTGTCCCGATCTTGCCAGGCAAATTCTACGCTCATCTCAGCCCTGATCTGGAGAGAGTCTTTCAGGAGGGATACGAGCTTGAGCCGCACGGGGAACATTACAAGATGGCATTGAAGGACTCATCCGCCATCAAAAGCGTGGATTGCTTACCGGTTATCCGCTTATCCGGATCGGACCTGAAGGATATCACAAATTTGTTTGAAGAAAGTTATCCGGGTAATTGGTTTGACTCAAGAATGCTGGAAACCAACCAGTACTTTGGTATCCGCCAAGATGAAAAACTGGTCAGTATTGCCGGGGTTCACGTCTACTCAAAAACCTATCGCGTGGCAGCCCTGGGTAATATCACCACTCATCCCGCCTGGAGAAATAAAGGTTATGGCAGGTTGGTCACTGCCCGGCTCTGTCAATCCCTTTCCGAAGATATAGACAGTATAGGATTGAACGTCAAAACGGATAACCACAACGCGATTTCCTGCTATAAGAGCCTGGGATTTGAAATTATTGATTCCTTTGGCGAGTTTTTGGTGAGAAAAAAATGAGATCTGCCGAAGATCTGTCGATCATCCGCCATTTCCCATTTTGCAAAGAGAGAGCTAAGGATAATAAAAAAGGGGTGGAGCTTGAAGCTCCACCCCTTTAGGTTTCAAATGTTTGTTTATGTTTAAACCATCACCGCTTCGGGCTGTTTGGCGTTGACGGAGACGATTAGTTTCCCTTTTTCTTTTCGCCCCAGAATCTTCACGTCTGTTTTGAAATGTTTGGCCGCCCCTTCCAGCATTCCCAGGAAGAAATCGTTCAAATGTCTATCGGAGGTATATCTTATCTCGAAATGGCCGGGCGAAGCTTCTATGAACTCAAGCAAGGGCGGGGTTCCCAGACCATCCCGCTTTAGGTCATGGTGAATCCGATTTAAATTGGTTACCAGATCGGAAAAGCTTTTGATCCCGTTTACATAATTGTGAAACGTGTCCATAAAATAAAGGAAAGTCCCTCGCCCGAAATCCATCCATAGAGAAGTTATGTCGGTTTCGGTCTTTTCACTTAAAGCCTCCATCACTTTCAGGAAATCCTTGTCCGGATACCAGGTCAATTCGGCAAATACGTTGGTCTTCAATGACGCCTGCTGGCATAAATCGGAGAATGAGACGGCAGGAAAGTTTTTATCAACGAAACGAGCCAGACTGTTAAACATGGCGCCGTTCATACAACCCCCCTTTTGAATTTAAGGTAATCAACGTAACACTAGCCCCTCAACATAATCTCTTATCGTCTATCCTTGACCGCTCTTAAGTTTGAAAACAAAAGTTGCTTTACTTTTATACAGGCTATTGATATATTATTTTCAAGGCGAATTATCTTTATTCAATGCCGGTTTACTGAAAGAAGCGGTTTAACCAGATTCAGTGGGTGACATTGAATCCGGCGTATGCGGGGTTGTGCGAGGTTAGAAACAAATAAAAACTTCAATGAAGAATACAGATTGCAAAGTGCAGAATGCAAAATTAAAGAAAAAATCACAGATAGTCCATAGATGTAATACAGGTTTTCACTTTTCACTTTGCATTCTGTAATCTGCAATGAAGGGGTAAAATCAATATATAAACTAGTTAACACAGGAGTTGTCCTTAAAGAATGCAGAATGAGAAAAAGAATCTTTCCGAACGGTTTTTGGATTTTGGCGCGAGGATTATTAAACTCGTTATCAAGCTTAACAAAACCAGTGTGGGACGACATATTGGTAAGCAGTTGATGCGTTCTTCCACCTCTGCAGGAGCGAACTATGAAGAAGCTTGTGGTGCCGAAAGCAGAGCCGACTTCATCCATAAGATGCAGGTTGTTTTGAAAGAAATGCGCGAGACATTATATTGGCTAAAATTGATCGAAAAATCCCCCTTGGTTTCTGTCGAGAACTTGATATCTCTATTGAATGAATGTGAGGAACTAATAAGGATAGTAGCCAAATCAGTAATCACTGCCAAAGAACGAGCAAAATGATCATAAACGTAAAGAATTTCAATGAAGAATACAGAGTGCAGATTGCAAATTGTAAAATTAAAGAAGTGCTCACAGATAAAATCTGGAATTAATGCATGTTTTTTGGTTTTACCTTTTGCATTTTAAACTTTGCATTCTGTAATCTGCAATAAATGGGTGAAATAAATGTTGAACCTGACTAACAAAGGAAATAGCCATGGATCTATTTGATGCTATTCATTCCCGAAGAACCATCAGAACCTTCACCGGAAAGAAAATACCCAAAGAGGATCTGGAAAAGATAGTTGATGCCGGAAGAGTTGCCCCATCTGCCGTTAATAGACAGATGTGGGATTTTGTGGTTGTAACTGAAAAAGAGATTCTAAACGATATATTGCATCATTTCAAAGCCGGTCGTAAATATGGCACTTATGAAGACGGCAAATTTGACGGATGTTCTGCCATTATTGCAGTAATCTTGGATGAAACGAACGAATACTGGAGAGAGGATGGCTCTTCTGCAACGGTAAATATGTTGTTGGCGGCGAGAGGATTAGGATGGGGAAGCTGTTGGATTGAGGGTGGTGTGCGTCCGCATGAGGATCATTTCAAGGATTTGTTGCATGTGCCCAAGGATAAGCGGATACTTTTAATGATCGCATTAGGTGAGCCGGTAAAATGGTCGCCTCCCCCACCGAAAAAATCTTTATCGGAAATTCTGCACTGGGAGAAATTCTAAAACGGAGTTTATTGAAGGATCAAACAACCTGAATTTAGTTTGGATGAATTTGACCGTTACGAAATTCATATCGGAATCGATACAAAGTTTCACGTGAAACGAACGTAATATCCTTGTCAATATGTTAACTTACGAAGAAAAATTTGATGTTATCGTTGTCGGTGCCGGTCATGCCGGCTGTGAAGCCGCTTTGGCTGCGGCTCGGATGGGACAGACGACTCTCCTCTTCACCATGAACAAGGAAACCATTGCCCAAATGTCCTGCAATCCGGCGGTGGGCGGATCTGCCAAGGGGCAATTAGTAAAAGAGATTGATGCTCTGGGCGGAGAGATTGGTTTCATTGCAGACAAAACTGCGATTCAGATGAAGACCCTTAATAAGAAGAAGGGTCCGGCTGTCTGGTCCTCCCGGACTCAGAATGATAGAGCAGCATATCGTTTAGCTATGCGCGAATCTCTGGAGAATCAAGATAATCTTTTCATAAAGCAGGATACCATCGTCGAGATTATGGTAAATGGTGGTAAGGCATTTGGAATTGTCACTGCTACCGGAGTTGCTTATCACGGCAGAGCAGTTATCCTAACTTGCGGTACGTTTCTTAACGGATTGATTCATATAGGATTAGAGCATTTCCCGGCTGGCCGGGCTGGAGAATTCCCGGCATTAGGTCTGACTGAGAATCTTGTAAATATGGGATTTCATGCAGGTCGTTTGAAGACCGGTACCCCTCCGCGATTAGACGGGAGGACCATAGATTTTTCTAAAACCAGACCACAACCCGGAGATGAGCATCCCAAGCCATTTTCTTCCCGAACAACGAATACCATCGCAAATAAATCCCTTTGTTATCTGACTTATACCAATCCGGATACACATGGGTTTATCCTCAACAATCTGGATAGATCTCCCCTTTACAGCGGGAAGATTAAGGGTGTCGGTCCTCGTTATTGTCCTTCCATCGAGGATAAGGTAGTTAAATTCAGGGATAAACCGCGGCATCAGCTTTTCCTGGAACCGGAAGGTATCGGCACTAACGAGTTTTATGTCAACGGATTTGCCACCAGTCTGCCCGAGGACGTCCAGCTCAAAGCTCTGCGGACGGTTTCCGGGATGGAGCATGTGCAAATGATGCGGGCGGGTTATGCTATTGAGTACGATTATTTCCCTCCGACCCAGCTTAAGCATACGCTCGAAACGAAGTTGGTTGAAAATCTATACTTTGCCGGTCAAATAAATGGAACCTCGGGATACGAGGAGGCAGCTGCTCAGGGGATAATGGCTGGGATAAATGCTGTATTGAAGATGAAAGGTGAAGCTCCGTTCATACTGGATAGAAGCCAGGCCTATATCGGAGTTTTAATTGACGATCTGGTAACCAAGGGAACCGAAGAACCTTACCGGATGTTTACCTCCAGGGCGGAATATCGATTGGTCTTGCGAGAAGATAATGCGGATCAAAGACTGCTAGAATATGGTTATAAGCTCGGTATGGTTTCCCAGGAGTTGTTTGATAGGTATCTGGAAAGAATGGAAAGGATTAAAAAAGAGAAAACCAGACTGAGAAGAGTATTCGTCTCAATCTCCTCATTCTCCCATCTCTTAGGAGAAATGGAGAACAATCGTAAGATGTGTCTGGCCAAAATACTAAGGATGCCGGAGATCACTTATGAGGACATAAAGCCAGTCGATTGGGAAGCGCGAGAACTACCCAGGGAAGTATATGAACAAGTTGAGCTTGAGATTAAGTACGAAGGATATATCAAGAGGCAAATTCAGGAGATTGAGAAAGCTAAGAGACTGGAGTCGATGGTAATACCTGAAGATTTCAATTATGATAATCTAATTGGGTTCAAAACAGAGGCTTTGGAGAAATTGAAGAAGACTAAGCCGATATCTGTGGGTCAAGCTACACGGATATCCGGCGTCTCCCCAGGGGATATAGCAGTATTGATGGTGCATCTTAAGAAATTTGCGGCAAACATGTCCGCCGTCCATGGTCCGTCGACCGTTGCTAAAGGCAAATCAACGGAAGAGAATTAGTATATTGTCAACTGTCCACAGTCCACGGTCCACAGCAAAAAACTAAAAACTAATAGCTAACAACTGTTTTTCCGTTTCACGTGAAACACTCACCTTAATTACATTCTAAATGTTTTCTTCAGAACAAGTCGTAATACTAAAATCCCTTTGTTCTTCTTTTGGAATCAAGCTGTCCAAGGACATGATAGATAAGTTTCAAGCGTACTCTGATCTGCTTTTGAATTGGAACAAAAGAATCAATCTGGTATCAAAAAGAGATGCGACCAACGATCGTATCATTAGACACATCATCGACTCTCTTTCTATCTTCAAATCTGTCGATATCCTCAGGAATTCCAGGATATTAGATATTGGGAGTGGTGCCGGATTTCCAGCTGTCCCAATTAGGATAGTAAGAGAAGACATTCAAATTACACCTTTGGAATCAATTCATAAAAAAGCACTATTTCTGAAAAAACTATGTGAGGTCCTGAAATTAAAAGAGGTTAACATCATTAATGATCGAGCGGAGCATGTTTCACAAGACGAGAATTTCAGAGATAAATTTGATTTTGTGACTCTGAAGGCATTTGGGGATCTCCAAGCAGGAATTAAGGTTGTGCTGCCGTTTCTGAAACTTGGAGGATATTTGGTATTCTATAAAGGGAAAAACGTAAGAGAGCAAATCAAGGGGATTAGGTTCCCTGGAGAATGCACAATCGAAGATATTGATATTCCGAAAATAGACCTGGCAAGATGTTTGGTAACTCTAAAAAAGACAAAAGATTAGGCGAACATACCCGATTGATTCAATCTAATTAAGAATCTAAATATAAGTCACAATTGCTTTATGCTGTCATAATGGCATGAATCTATATAACTTATTATTTTACAACTTCTTATCTATTCTTTAACTTCCTCTTTCTTGATCTTCCTCAACCACAAAACATTAATTGCTTCATATATCAACCAAATACTTAATACAAACAGGATAATTCCAAAAACGCCGGAGATGAAAGTATCCGATTTGAGGGATGCTCCGGCCAACATCTCCGGTATAGATTTCAGGAAGGGGAGGAACTGAAGCACTAGCGACCACAAGGTAACTACCATCATAAAGACCATGGGGATGATGGTATATATCGCATTCTTGCCGGTGCGGATCAGCCAGACCGAGATGGCAAGCAGTATCAAGCTGGCAAGGAGCTGATTTGAGGTTCCGAAAATGGGCCAGGCGACCAAGTAACCCTTAGTTTTTGTTAACATCAATATTTCCAAAGGCAGAGACAAGGTTATAAAAGTGGCAACGAATGCCCCCTTTCTTGTTTTCCAGCCCAAAAGCTCTTGCAATATATATCTTGCCAAGCGGGTACAGACGTCCAGAGTATCATAAACGAAGGTAGAAAATGCCAAAAGGGCAAAGGCAAAAGCGACATTGAAATTCATCCCGATCAAGCCCAGATATTTAGCTAATCCGTTGGCGTAAATTATATTAGGATCAGTGGACAGAATGGATTCGCCCTTGGGAAGCATCATTAAAGTGGCTAATGCCAGGACTGCGACCAGACCTTCCAGCAGCATCGCGCCAAATCCGACCGGTTTTGCATCCGATTCCTTAAAGAGCTGTTTGGAGGTAGTTCCGGAGCTGACGATTCCGTGAAAACCGGAACATGCGCCGCAAGCGATAGTTATAAACAATATGGGAAAGATGAACTTACCGTTGACCACACTCTTTAGTCCTTCTGTATTAACTGCGGGATACTGAATATGAAATCCGCCGAACAGTGCCCCGATCAAGGCAATGATGATGGTCAGGTACAGAAGCCATCCGCCCAAATAGCCCCGGGGCTGGAGCAGAAGCCACATCGGCACCAGAGAGGCAAAGAAGCAGTATATCAACAGTACCACGTCCCACTGCTTAACCGATATGCCCGACATGAAGTTGATCACCGGCGCAGGGAATCTTGGTCCGAGCCAGACGAAAAAGAGGACCAACGGCAGAAATATCACGGTTGCCACTGCCAGATTAAGCTTGAACTTGTACAACAGAACTCCCATTACAAGTCCCAATCCGAGATAAATTATCGAGGTTATGGCTACTCCCGGACCAAAAGCAGTCTCTCCGGATACCGCCTTGAACGTTTGTGCAGTAATGTCGGTGAAGGCGATGATCACGTATATCAAAGCCAGCCAGACAAACAGCAGGAATAAAATGTGAGAGGTGGGGGACATGTATTGTTTGACCAGCTCTCCCACGGATGATGCCTTGTGCCGGACCGAGGCGACCAGGCTGGTGAAATCGTGCACCCCGCCGATGAATATGGCGCCCAGGATGATCCACAAGATCGCCGGCAGCCAGCCGAACCAGATGCCAGCCAGGATCGGTCCCACAATCGGACCGGCAGCGGCGATAGCGGAGAAATGCTGGCCCAAAAGCAGAGATGGTTTGGCAGGGACGTAATCCACACCGTCGTTTAACTCGCAGGCGGGAGTGATGCAATTATCGTCCAGTTCTAAATGCCGGGATAAAAATCGACCGTAGAAGCGATAGCCCAGCCAGAAGATCAATATCGATACCAACACCACAAAGACGATCATGCTTTCAACTCCTTTTTTGTGAGACGATTTATTTCTCAAGGTTGTTGGAAGTTATGCAACGACAGTCGTCCGTCGTCCGTTGTCCGCAGCAAAAGCAAAATCTCACATATTGTGTCAGGAGTAGCTCCTGACACAACTTGAATCCCCCTTGTTTTCCCCCTTTGTTAAAGGGGGAACTACCTTTTTTAATGGGGGGCTTGGGGGTGATGGGGGAGTTGGGGGATTCGTTTTTTTATTTTTTCATTCATTTTGTGATACTGGTGTTTCTGACCTTACTGGTGGTAAGAATGTTTGTTTTTGATTTTTTTCAGCCGACCTGAAATTTGAGTTATGCCGTTCATACACAAACAAATAGCGGACTAGCGAACCCGGTGTTTCTGACGTTTCTGGTGTTTCTGGTGATTGTTTTTTATTTTTTTTCATCTTTAGTGTTTTGACTAATATGCATGCAAAATATATTAGTCCCCCCAGACGGGAGCATCCGCTCATAAATACTGCTGCTATCCTTTTCACCACTGAAATTGTAGAGAATTTGTATTTCTTTGGGATCAGATTATGTCTTCCAAGGCTTTTACTCGACCCGGTAATGCGGATTTCCCTAATTCTAGCCATAGTAGTTCAGTGGTCACAAAAGTATATGGGGCACCATGTGCATCAAGATGCAAAAAGAACTCAAGGTCAAATAAGGCATTTTTTTCAGGGGTTCTCCCGGGTGACAAATACTTTTGAAAAGATAAATACATCTTAACATAAGAATCGAGAGATCCATCATATTTACATTTGGCAGATTCAACTAAATCCTCAATTGTGTTTGACAGCAATGCATGATTTAATTGCTCTTCAGTGTGGAGACCGGCACGCACAGATAATCCAGCAAGCGTAAACGAAAAAGCCTTTTCATGCTGGCTACTCATAGCTGTAAGATGTTTAGAGAGAAGCCTTTTTTCTTTCTGATTCAAAATCCCGTATTTCTCACCTAAGTAGGTTACAAGCATTTCTATCATCTTTTTATTTCCAAACACCACTGCATTTGTAAAGTAACTCGAAACGGAACGTTTCCATTCGTGCAGCACGTCGGGATTTATTTTATAGATTCTGCGATACAGAGGATCTACTACTCCATCAATGAGGTTCACGTAAGATTTTGCTAATAGTAATGTTCTAATAATGCTATTGTAGTCGATAGTTTCAATTTGTGGCTCCGGTTGACCAAAGGCTCTTGCTACTATATCATCAGGAGTTTTTTGATGAATTAGTGGATTGATAAAATATAGCGCCTTCATTGCCATCTTGCGCTTCTCGAAATCACCTGGTTTTCTGCTAATCCTTGCAATTTCCAAAACAGCAAGCCCACTAGTTGTGACATTGGACTCCATTGATCTAAGTTTTTGTTGTTTACTTGTATTTTTACTAACTGCATAAAAACAGTTCGTATCAAGGAGATAAGTACTCATACAATTTATTTCTCCTTAGTCTAATACTATATGAAAGTGCCGATTCTATTTCGCTTCGGGAATTCCTATTCCCGAAGAATCAGAAGAGTTGAGGACTTCGAAGGCGTAGCGTTATAATGCGCCCGTCCTCAGTTGAGCACCGAGAAACTCAACAGTTCTCCTAGCTGCCTCTTTTTGACGGAGATCACTAACAGTATTTAGTCTTGCAGTCCATTTATCGAGATTAAGTCGTAGGCGATTTTTCAGATACTCAGACACATCTGTGTCAGGTTCAACAATGTTTGAGAAATGGCAACCAATGTGAATATATGTTCGGTCCGCGGGATTTGGCCATACACGCTTCTGAGCCTCCCAGAGAATTATGGGAAGTGGCTTCTCGCGTGTTAGGTTCAGGAAGAAGTATTCAGCCACGGCTTTGGCTTTATTATTGTCCACACCATGGAGGGTACCGATGTAAGCTCTGGCTCCAGCATATATCAGCCTTTCAGCAAACTGATAGAAAGAAACGCATGCGTTGTTGAAGATAATAGGGTGTTCATAACCTGCGACCGACTGAAACATGATCAGCAAGAAGTGATCTGTTAGTTTTAGGGCAACGCAATACCTAACAGGACCAATGTCTTTGCTTTCAAGCACATCCCAGTCATCCACGGAAATGTGGCTGAATTGCTCTGCAAGTTCACCGGCTGGAATTTTCTCTTTTCCTTGATCGTCATTCCAGTCAACACCGTCTAATTCCACGAATCTCTGGAAGTTCATGACCTCGAACTTGGCGTCTCTACCCGTACCCTCACCAGTGTAGCCAATGCCAGCGGCGTGATCAATCACAAAAACATGTGGTTCGCCGTAACGATCTTTAAACCTCACTTTAAACCTCCTACCATCTATTTCTCCAGCGTGGCTGCAAATATATAACAGATCATACGGAAAGTGCTCAATGTGATTCCTTGCATTGTAAACTGTAGCTTCCTTGCCCTTGACAGCTTTGACGAATATCCTCTTATGCATCAAGTTTTCAATAACAGTGTCACTTTCTGACTCTTTGAAATGCTCAGGATCTAATAAAACAGCTACGCGCGTTGCTCGTACCTTCGATGCATGGTAAACTCCAGCGAAAATGTTTAGGCCTAAGTCAGGGTGAGAAAACACATGAGTGGACGGAACGTCAGGGATGAAGTAACCGTATGGTACACCTGAGGTAATAAAAGTCACGAACTGAATCCCCGAGCTCAAGACCATTGCTTGATACCTAGAGGACCTTTCTTTGAGGTTTTTTTTCAGCCCTAATGCCTCTATACGATCCTCTTGAAGCCCGGCGGTCAAATAACTCATCGTACACCTTCTCTGCGTCTCGACGACTGACCTCAGGTATAAATCTCAGCTCTGCGTCCACGCTAAAGGCGAAATTGGCAGCAATTACTGATGCGAATTCGGGAGAGTCCTCTACTACGATTAAGTGGTTCGAGGATGGGAGGTACCGACGGAACTCCCTCACCAACGAAGGTGCCGAGTCATCAATCTTAAGCTTCATTTTCAGTCGTTTAGCTAATAGTAGACCTTTCGCCACTTCACCTGGATTGCAGGTAATCTCGCCGATGAGGCGGGTACCGCTGATCCTTTGTAACGCGATGTCAACATCAGCCAGTGAAGCAACTACAGTTGTTATGCTGGGAGAGAAATATCTGTGAAACTCCAAGATAGAGGACTGGTCCAAGCCCGCAAGTATTATGTTGTCTGCCTGTAAAAGAGCAGCGGCATTGTTAATTCGAACAACTTCATTCGAGAAATCCACTTTGGTCGCGCGAGGTGGCTCAAGTATACAAAAATACTCACCGAGCTCGTTGAAAAAAGATGAAATCACTGCCGCGATTTCCGGATCCCCAGCGATGCATAATGCTCTTGTACATAATCGAGGTGAAGCCGATAAGTTCATTATCCTGCCAGTTTTCGGTTTCTTGCGTAAAGTTCGCAGGTCAACCAAATCCAAAGGAATGATTGGCAAATATCGTGTCTTGATAGAGAAAACATGAAGGGACAGCTATAGAGTTATCCTTACGACTATTGTTTTTCAAGCTCAAAATCAAATTCTTGTAATTTTAAGGCTGATTCAACAATAAAGTTTATACAAAAATCCAACTCCTCTTTGCTTAATTTTACTTCTCTTTTCTTGTAAGGATGCACGTAGCCACTATCAGAAATCAAAACATCAACGCATGAAACTATAGAGTTAAATCTTACATATTTCTTATAGTCTATCCCAAAACTTAATATTTTTATGGCTGTTTGAATAGCCCCAATAGATTCGGATACTTTATCTGCAAAATCCCTTAATTTTTTGTGTTCAGCGCTAAATGCTGAATGAAATCTATCAAAGGATCTCACAGTATCTCCAAAAAAGAAAGGCGATCGTTCAAATTTACTCTTTTTGGATTCTTCGTAATCAGTGATCAAATATGTGAATGACAGTATTAGGTTTTGAATAGACTCATAAATTAAGCCTTTGTCGAAATCCGTCCTTGCTTGTTTTAGGCATTTTTTTGGTCGCTCAAATGTGATGGAATTTATCAAAGAAATTTCGCCGAATTCACTTTGGAATATGATAGGACAGTTCTCAGTAAAAAAAGCTTGGGTGGTTGCTCTAAATGACTCAATATCTAATCTTGAGGGAATAATGCCATCGTGTTTTAGACCATTGCGAGCTTCGTTAAGCCTTCTCATACTCTCTTTTTGAGATAAATTTTTATTTTTCAATTTTGTGTCGATTATCTCAAAATATTTCATTAGTCCTCGATCTCCCTTAGCGAGATTAAGTTTTTCCAAGGATAATTGTAAAAACATTTCAACACTATCATGAAAAAACAATATTGATAGTCCATATATTGGTTCAAGTTGGTAGGATTGATTCACTCCGACAGAAAACAAATATTTTATAAAGGCCAATCGCTGTAAATGTGTTGGTTCCATATTTTCCCATCCCTCAATAAAACCGTTCTGACGCTTATAAAGTTTCAGATAAACTTGTATAAAAACATAACCAAAGTTAAATTTAAAGGCAAGCTATTTTCACACACTTTGCTCTCAAAAAGTGACACAAATATACCTCACATGGTTGGCAAACGAAACAGAGGATGGAGAAGATGAGAAAGGAAGTTTTAAATCCCCCTAAGTCCCCCTTGTCAGGGGGACAAAACCGAATTCCCTCCCTGATATCGGAGACCCGCAGGGACGGAGACCCGCACGGGCGAAGATCCGTAGGAAGGGAGGGTCAGGGAGGGCTTGTCCTGAGCCTTGCCGAAGGGTTTTATCGTTGAATATCCAAAAACGGGCGGGGGACACTTCTCCCGTCATAGACGGGATCAGTGCAAGTAAATCCCGCCCCTACGCGAAACCTCAATTCGCTTCGAGCATTGAACGGACAGGGATAAACCCTGTCCCTACGGCTTTCAACCCCCTAAATCCCCTTCAGAGTGAACCTTCAGGGTGAACCCCTTGTCAGGGGGACTATTGGGGGCGTTCGAAGGGACAACTCCCCGCCTATGGCGGGACGTGCCGCGTGAGTTGTCCCTACAGATTCTATCCTTGATAAGGGATGATAGGGAGGGTTTTATTGTTGCATATCCAAAAACGGGCGGGATTTACACTTCGCGCAAACAAGCTTGAGCACTCTGTAACATTTTCCACAAAAACCGCGCAAGCAAGCTTGCGCACTCCGTAAAAAAATTCCCCCAAAAACCTGGTTGTAACGGACAGGGTGTCCGTTACCAAAGGAGAAACACCAGTTTCACAGCCTTAAAACCGGTATTCGAGTTTGCCGAGGGGAATGATTTGTTTGGAAGCCCATTTGGATTTTTTGCTCATGACGTAAGCAAGAACGCCCTCCGGGGCAACCTGGATATTCAGAGACGAAGCCTTTGCTTCGGTTTGAGCGCTCCGGGAAAACGACCGGTACAACAGCCAAAACCCGGCAGTCGCCCCCACCGCACTTGAGGTTAAGTATAAAGCGCTGTTGTCATCCTCGGATGATACGAGATAAGCAATCCCCAAACCCACCAGTCCTCCGGCAAGCTCTCCTAAATTGATAAGAGTCCCTTGACCGGTAGTGAAATCTTTGCCTTTAACGAGATAATCTCCCACGGTCAACCCGGCTGCAGCTCCGATCATGGCAGAGGCAGTATATGCTTTTTCGTCCTCCGGTTCTGCCATGTCCACCGCCGCTATGGGAAGATATGCTCCCAGGAATCCCGCCCCCCGAAGAACAAAGGCATCACCTCTGGTGTAAGGCTGGTGGTCGGAGAGTAATTTTCCGTATAAAAGCCCTGCTCCCGATCCCAAAAGTATGCTGGCGCAGAATGAGCGCTCATTATCCTCTTCGTAGAGGTCGGCTAAATGCGCGGCGCCAAGGCCTAAACCAAGCCCGAAATCCCCTCCGATACAGATAACCTCCGCAGTTCCCGGAGTCATATTCGATTTATCTGCAATAGAAAAGAAAGCCAGACCCTCGAGAAGGCTTCCCGCCATCCCGGATGCAAGCGCTCCTCTCCCCTCCACTTCCTCGCCGCGAAGAAGCCCGTAGGTGAACATTCCATGCACTATTCCGCGTGTGCCACCATAAAGACTGAGGGTGGCATCGGCATCGGTCACCTGTATGCCTTTGGTAGCCATAAGCGGAATGAAGAAACCCCCGCCGCTGATCAGCATGTATGTTGCCACCGCTGACTTACCGTCCTCGATTTCGAAGATAACCGGAACTGCCCATCCGTAGTATCCCATCGATAGTGCCAGGGAGCCGGTGAGAAGCTTGGTTCGTCCCTCCTGGTTTAATAAAATCTGAGGTTTTTCCTGCCTGATCCGTTCTGTCACTTTTCTTCGAAACTCCCGGGCTTCGTCGGCAGTCATCGGTAACCGGGCTTTCAATAACCTTTCCTCCGGCTGGTAGGAAATCTCAAGCACAAAGGACGTATCGGAGATCTGAAATAGCCTGGCTTCCAGAAAGTTTTTGTAATCGGTGAATAGATCCAACTTCTGCCCCAGCTCCGAATCGATGTATTCAAGCTTCCCCTCTTCGTCTATTGGAACTTGAGCTTCCTGTGCCTGACTTGATGCTGCAAAAGCAATGGATGAAAGCAGGATAATGGTCAGAAGGACTTTGGTTTTCATATTTCCCTCCTGTTCAAATGTAATTATGGACAGGGACACTTCTCCCGTCATAGACGGGATCAGTGCGAGTAAACCCTGTCCCAACTCGAAACACCAACATATTTTATCCTTGGGCAGCGATGCAAATATCCCACTGAAACCGCTCTATTTTCCTAAAAACGCGCAAGCAAGCTTGCGCACTCCAAAACCTATTTCATCGTACTTTGCCCCGGGATAGCGAGGCGAATATTCCTCCAAAACATAATACCGCGAAGATGATGAATGCCGTTTTAGTGCTGGTCAGGAAAGCGGGATACTTCTCCGGGATTATCTGCGCTCTGCCGAGGTAAAGGGCAAACACCAGCATGGCGATCCCCATGGAAAGCATCTGGCCGGTAAGGCGCATGGTACCCAGTGTAGCGGAGGCGACGCCGTAAAATCGTTTCTCTACCGAGCTCATCACCGCATTGGTATTGGGAGAGGAAAATAAAGCAAAGCCAAAGCCGAGCAGAACCAAGCTGAATATTATGAATGCTAAATCCGTGGTTGAGTTTAAGAAAGTGAAAAGCAAAAGCCCGACAACTGTTAATGCCATACCCGCTGAAGCTACTATTCTCGGCTCGATTTTGTCCGAAAGCCTGCCGGCAAGAGGCGAAAAGATAGCCATCACCACGGGCTGGGATACTAAAATCAAACCCGCATCTTGAGGGGTGAGTCCTTTGGTATACTGCAGGTAAAGGCTCAAAAGAAAACTGATAGCCGAAGTGGCACTGTAGTTAATCAATGCCGCCAAGTTGGAGAAAGCAAAAACCCTGTTATTTCCGAATAGACTTATGTTCAAAACGGGATATTCAACTTTTGTTTCCCACCTGACAAATGCAATCATACCCAGAATTCCCAAAAGAACCAACCAGACACCCGTGAGGGCGGGGAGTAAGGAAAAACCATACATCACCGATACAATGGTAATGCTTAATATAACAGAGCCGAGGAAATCGAACTTCTCTCCTATGGCTCCAGCCCATTCCCCCTTCAATTTCCAGAAAACCAAACCTACGACTATCACCGCCAGAAAACAGTTCGTCAAAAAAATGCTTCTCCATCCCAGATGCTGGGTTAAAAATCCACCGACGAACGGTCCGAGTGACAATCCCGTATACACTGCGGCAACGTTAAATCCCAAGGCTTTGCCCCTTTCGCCGATTGGAAATACCGAAGTGAGAATGGCTATGGCAGTGCCAAACATCATCGCCCCTCCGATTCCCTGCAAAATCCGAAAAGTGATAAGCCATATGGCTGAAGGAGCAATTGCCGAAAGGAGAGACGAAATAGCATAAAGCAAAATACCGTAGGTAAAAATCTTCTTTCTTCCATAGATATCTGCTATCCTGCCAAAAGGGACTAAAAACATCGCCGCAGATAAAAGATATGAAGTAGCAATCCAGCTCAACAATACCGCATTCATGGCAAATTCCTTTCCGATGGAGGGGAGCGCTATGTTGACAGAAGATGCCATAAAGGGGGTAAGAAAGGAGGTGAGCGTGGCAACAATTAACGCTGCCTGCTGGTTGATCTTTTCTTCCCGGTTCATGCCGTTCAAAATAATCAATTTTCAAAAAGGTAAAAGGGAAATTTGTGCATCGGGAGATATAAAGAAAGAGGGTTCGAGGGGTCGAGGATTCAAGTGGTCAATGGATCAAAAATAAGTTTTCGTAGTCGAGGCTCCCAGCTTCGGCTATTGGTTGGGCTGTTTAGGGGGTCCAACTTACGGCGTAGTGGTATTATGCCAAATGTCTTTGGATGAATCTTTTGAAGAGAAACAATGATATACTAAGACATACCAGGCTTCCAATCCTTACTGCCCAGATCACACCCAAAGTTTGCCCTAAGGCTCCGGCTAAGAAGCTGCCCAATGGCATGGTCCCCATGAACATCATGGTGTAGAAGCTCATCACCCGCCCCCTAAGCTCATCCGGGATGATCTCTTGTAATAGGGTATTACAGGTGGCGATGATGGAGATCATCCCCCAGCCGGTGGCAACTAAAAGGAGAAGGGATAAGACGAGCAGGTTAGAAAAAGAGAAGGCGAATACGGAAATGAAGAAGACAAAGATTCCAAGCCGCATGTATTTCAGCTTCTCCTCGCCTTTCCGTGAAGCCAAGCCCAAACCGGCAGTGATCGCTCCGATCCCTATGGCAGCCATCAGAAATCCCAAACCGGAGGGTCCGGCTTTGATGATATCCCGGGCAAATACCGGCATCAACACGGCGTAGGAAAAACCAAAAATGCTCATGGCCGAGACCATAATGACCAAAGCCAATACCCTTTTATTCCCCCGAACGTAGGAGACCCCCTGTTTGAAACTGGTCAAGAAGGTGTGATTGCTATCGGAGAAGACCAGATCCTGCATCCTCATCAGCAAAAGACCGGAGATCACTGCCAGAAAGCTCAATCCGTTGACAAAAAAACAGCCAGCCTCTCCTGCCAAGCTGATCAGTATACCAGCAGCAGCCGGACCTAAAATCCGGGCGGCATTAAACATAAAGGAGTTAAGAGCAATGGCATTCAGAAGATCATCCTTACCTACCATCTCTTTTACGAACGACTGCCGGGTGGGCATGTCGAAGGCGTTGACCATACCCAGACATAAAGCCAGAATCATCACGTGCCAGACTCTCACCAGTCCGGTGTAAGTCAAAAAAGCTAAAACGAAAGCCAAGATCATGGCACCGGTCTGGGTTAAGATGAGCAGCTTCCGTTTTTTGACCCGGTCGGCTATAACCCCTGCGGGCAACGAGAAGAAAAAGACGGGCAAGCTGGCAAATGCGCCCACCACCCCCAATAAAAATGGTGAATTGGACATACGTAACACCAGCCAGCCCTGAGCCATGCTCTGCATCCAGGTTCCGATAAGCGAGATCATCTGTCCGAACCAGTAGAGCCGGAAGTTGCGATGTCTTAAGGAACGGAATGTTTTCCAAAGCATTCCCTGCTGTTGTTCTGGAGAGGCGTGTTTTTGATGGGTTTGTATTTCAGACATATATTTTATTATAGAAGAGTGATGATCTTCTGAAAGATAATTCAATCAAAACTTATGAATTATACGGGAAGACCAAGGTATTCTAAAGCGATTTTATTACAGAGGGACGTATGTTTATAACACACATCAATGATGCAGGCTAAACGTTCTTATTTGAATATAAGACTCTGTTTATCAAAATGTTGGCAGGTAAATTTTTGCACAAAAACGCCGATATTAAAATTAGGCTACTAACATTCAGTAAAATTCAGCGTATTAATCTTTACGAAAATTATAGAAACAGGAATCGTGAGTTTACTTGAAAGAGCAATCTTCCAATTTAAATTATTGAGACGACTGGGATAAGAATCCAGAAAAAAAGTAAAGATTTCTCTTGACATGGTTTTTTTGTCTAATATAATACTATATGTTTTTTTATAATTCTTCCTACCAGAGGAAAATGTCAGGATAAGTAAATTATAATCAGGTCATTTACTTTCGAATGTTTTTTTACGTTTACGGCAATGTAAAAAATTGATGTTAGTAATAATGCTATAATATACAACAGAGGTGATGATATGCAAGAACAAGGAGGAGAAGATAGCGGATAGTATTAAATTCCATAGTTAAGGAATTTTGACCCTGAGTTTTTTTCTGACTCAGGGTTATTTTTATCTTGACAAAACTGTTACGGTTACTAAATTACAAGTATGAGATATGCCCAAATAAAGGAAGATATTCACGGAATTACTCGCTATTCCATCAGAGATTTTTTGATAAGATTCCTTGCTTTAATATTCTTTATATCAGGATCAGTACTATTGTTTCATGGAATTCACCTGAGTATAGAAGTAATTGTAGGCATCTTTATGATTACTATAGCTGTTGTAATTGCTGCATATATATATTATTTTCATGTTGTTACTGGTCCATCAAGAAAGTACCATGATCCCTCAGTTTTTGTTCTTAACTCACAAGCATATTTAAGAATTATAGACAAAGAGGGGAAGATAGCTGAATATAAAAAGACAAAGACTTGCCGTTCCCTGGTTGATGGATTTACTGGGTATACTGAGACCTTTCTACGCGCAGATGGGAAAATTAAAGATATCCGCACTGGAGGCTCCACGCACTGCTCAAGCCATATAATGCCTGATGGAAGGCTTGTTGTTGACATCTTTTTTACAGATCCATTACAAAATGGAGATATCTATGAGATGTCTTTCTCCTGTGTGTATTGTGATTCCTTCATGAACGAACAAGAATATTTTGGGACTCGTTTCATTTTTCCTACCGAGAAGTACCAATTGACAATTGAATTCCCAGCAGAGAGACCTGTAAGGAAGGCGTGGCTTGAAATATCAGATTCCCTCGAATCTGATAAAATAGTTACAGATCCGGAATACATCCGTATTGAGAAGGACGCCAATACACAACACACAAGAATAATTGCCGTATCCAATAACCCCAATTTCTATTCGAAACATACTGTCCGTTGGAATTGGTGATTATATGGATGAACACCTAAAGAACGAGGAAGGTAGAATTTTGGGAATTATTATAAAAATAGTGATTTCGATTATTGGCTTAGACTGGGAAAAAATCGGAGGCTTACTGGCAAGAAAACCATATAAGTTCATAGAGGATAATCACGAAATAGAATTTATCGAAGATGAAAGGAAAGCAGTACACCGAAGAGCTACCGTAATTAAAACCAGGAAAAAAAAGACTACCCAGATCAAGATAAGAGATTATGAGATATTCAGGAAGTATGGTTCTGTAAGTTGGTCTCCGTCCTGTACCGAAAATGGCACTTTCTCCATTATGCATGCGGGGGCAGACCCTGGGGTTGTCTGTTTTAGTGAGCATGCGCTTGAAGATAAAAGAAGCGTTTGTAGGACAGTAGAGATAGAGTATTTAGATTGTCGTCTTGGTATTATTCCTCCGACACACACCTCTCGTAGACTTAGACCGGGTCCTGAAATATATCTTAATGTTAACGATGCAACAGATTCCTTGTTGTTGAAGCTTTACTTTAAAAAAACAAAATGCGCTGGTGCACAAATAGAGAAAGTAGTCTATCCTGAAAGGATTTACAAACATCTAAAAGAACAGCCAAGCTGGGGACCAGACTTGGTAGAGTTACATTTGCATAAACCTGACATAGGAAGTGAGTATCGAATCTCTACGTGGTTCCAAAACTGATATTTATCTTTGTTCACTAATTAGATCTTTCAATTTGGAACTCGTTTCTAATATTTTAACTAACTTATTAACTTCATGATCTTTTGGAAAAGGAAGTTACCACAATTACTCATTTTCTGTTCGTTGTCATTGTTGATGATATTATTACCAGTCATAGCTAGTAACCTCGAGGACTTCGCCCGCACACTTTCTTTTGTCCCTTCTTTGTTTCAAACCTATGTAAGCTCACCTGATAAGTCATATGTGGTCACCAAAAAGGCAACATGTTTCCCTTTGATGGTTAGATTATTGCCAGAAAAAGACCTGCGATTTTTTGTTGTTAATTATCATGCTCTGACACTTAGAGACAGTTTAGGAAATATTATTGCAGAAGTGGATACCGGTAGTGTGCTTCGAAACGCGGAGGACACTGTGATAACTATAAGGGTAAAGGTTTTCAGGAAGAACCCTGCAATAGACATAGCTTTACTTGAAAATGTAGGTCCGATTCCGTCAGCTTTCAAGATCGAAACCACGGGCATCTTAATTGACCTTAACGTGCAGACTGATCCCCTGGTCGGTGAAAAAATCTTCTACAGTGGATTCCCTTTATTGCTTGGAGAGGACACAACCCTTAAACAGAATTATCCACTTGTAATTAACGGATCAGTTTCTCAGGTTTTGTCTAATAAACCAGATTTCATTGTGCAGGCTCCAATATTTTCAGGTGCCAGTGGTTCACCGATAATGTCCCAAAATGACGGTAGATTTTTAGGTGTAATATTTGGAAGTGTCCCAAAACAAGAAAGCCTTCTTTATGCGCTTAAAGCCAACATAATTAGAATATGGATAACGAAGATACTCCTTGAAACCATTAGACAGACTGTTCCGCAGAAGAAATAACACACTATCTTCTAGTTCCTCCGCTACACATTTATGTACCTTTATGTTTGCTTAGACTAAATCCCCAGTATTACTACAGGTGTAATTTCTACCATAACAACCACCAACGAGTGGTTTAGGTTTTTAGTTTTAAGGTTATAGTGTAAGAAGTAAAGGTATTTGACCTTAATCTACACACAGTGAGATAACCTAGGCATACAACTATTTAAGTTGGCTATCTTTATAAGACGAATCTTACTTTGTGTTTTAATTTGCAGCCCACTCCTGCCATACCCATTGAGGGGGAAAAGAGATTTCACTTGCCAGCCAAGGGGACTTATCGCAAAATAAATCTCGGTAACAATCCCGTCAAGAGTAGCTCCTAACATAACTAATTAATTGGCAGCAACACAATCTTGTAGGGACAACTCCCCGCCTTTGGTATGAACCATACGGTTCATACCTTTGGTGGGGCGTTACGCATGAGTTGCCCCCACACTTTTGGATGTTACTTTTTTCCCAGGGGCATGATGTAGATTATTGTTTCATCTGCGGGAAGATTCAAGGTTTTTTTCACGTCCTCGTCCTTAAAACCAGCCATTACCACCGTCCCGATATTCAGGGAGACCCCCTCCAGGTAGACGTTTTGGGCGGCATGACCTGCCTCCAGATAAAACCAGTTCGGATTTTTGGTCTTGGCAGTCAGCCCGGTTATGATCAAAGCAGCCGGAGCATTCTTTATGGGCGCCTGCCCTGCTGCATCGAATAACTTGGCTTTCATATCCCCACCAGCCATTTTAAGCAGCTCGTGATGGGCGGGTTGATATTGGTATAATCCCATGGGCAAGCCAATCAGTTTACCCGGAAGAACATAGACATTCAGCAGGTAAGTCGCCCTGGCAGAGGGGGCGGTACGATGACCGGTCTTGGGATCGGTGATGCCTTGAGCCGCCCAGAGGATTTGCGAAACCTCAGATAAAGTCAGCGAATCCTCCTTGTATTCTCTGATAGACCTTCTCTCCAGAAGGGCTTTTTCCACCGATACCTCACCTTCATATTTTGGCTCAGGTAATGGGATGGTCTCGGTTCTGGTTTCTTTCTCCTGGGCAATTGCCGATTGGCTCCCATCTTTGGTTCCCGATTGCATGAGGAGCAATCCACCCGCGAAGAAAAGCACTGACACGAGAAATAAAACGTGTTTTTTCATGTTCTACCTCCTTCTGATTGTTTTGAAATAATTCCTTCCGGTTTCGTTTACGAGGTTTCGGTTACGTATCGTTCTTCGTTTGTTCGTTTTCGGGTATCGTCTTAGTACCTGATAACTGTTAACTACTCTTCTTTCCGGTCATCTCCGTTATGTCTAATCTTAATATCCCCACTTCTTTATAATCATCATCCGATTTCAGGCTTTTTTCTCTGACTATGTCGGGCTCATCTTCCAAATGCTCCAGTAAAACGTTAATAGCATGTTTTTTCTCTGTCAGATCGTGTATCTGATACATCTTTCCCCAAAAGACCACGGAGCGATAAGCATGAGAACAATCCCCCATCTTGTATCCCCGGTCTTCGATTACCGTAGCACAGACGTTCGGATTCTGATGAATGAAATCCAGCTTCAATCCCTCTGGGGAACAGTGAAAGAAGAGGGCATTTTTGTTCTCATCATATCCATAGCTCAATGTCACTCCATAAGGCTCATTATCCCGGCACATGGAAACTACCACATACTTCCCCTGTCTTAATATCTCCGATAATAGATTTTTATCTGTTATCTCTTTTTCCTTTTTTCTTATGTGATATTTGGGCATGGTTTACTCCTTGTTGGTTTCAGAATCGAAAAATCAGAGTGAAATTTTGTCGTTTCTGAACCGATGTTGTAAAGTCAAATACGAAGCGAAAATCGTGGTTAGCAGTTGCAGGAAAGGGGAGATGAATACCATCAGAACCAGCCACCCGATGAAGCTGGCTTTCGGCTCATACAGAATCATAGGGATGCCGAAATTCTTAAAATCGGATGCGGGATCGAAAAGCAGGATGATGGTTCGTCCCCAGATGGCACACATCACTAAAAAAGTGAAAAATGAAGTGATGAAGGCATATCTCAAGACCCGATGGAGAGTATCTTTAATGCTAAGATCAAGGACACTTATCCTTTTTGCAATGTACCAACCGACCACGAATCCAAATAGTATGCAAAAGATCGGCACCCCCATTCCCATACCCACACACAGAAGATCGAGGAGAATGAAAAGCACCAGAACGATTTTAAAATTCCTATTAAAAATACTAGTCAAGTTTAATCAGAGTAGTTTTATTATGTTTCTATCAGCCCAAAAGTCTGGACCATCACATCCAAGTATTATTCGGGCATAACCATTAGCCTTATCGGCTCGTCCTCGGTTTGGATTCCCGGGGGACTATATCTAAGATCAGCTTTTCCGTGCGCCGGATGATGGTAAGATGCAGCTTTACTCCTATCCGCTTTTCCGTTAAAAGCCGGTGAAGGTCATCGATGTTTTTAATCGGCTGACCGTCAAAACCGACAATGATGTCTCCTCCAATCAAACCGGCTTTCTCTGCGGGGCTGTTCTTCTCCACCGAGATCACCTGAATGCCGCTTTCGGTTGATAATTTATGAAAACGAACCAACCGGCGTAGCAATGGTACATTCTGCCCTCCGATACCGATGTAACTGCGCCGGATTCTCCCCTCTTTGATCAGAAGGCCGGTGACGTATGTTGCCGTATTGATCGGAATGGCAAAGCAGATTCCCTGGGCGGGCAGGATGACGGCGGTATTGACCCCAATCACTTCCCCCCGTGAGTTTACCAGAGGACCACCGGAATTGCCGGGATTCAAGGAGGCGTCGGTCTGGATGATGTTGTCTATCAGCCGACCGGATATCGAGCGGAGCGAGCGCCCGAGAGCGCTTACCACTCCCGAGGTGACGGTCCACTGGAAACCGTAAGGGTTGCCGATAGCGATCACCAGCTGCCCCACCCGGATGGATTGCGAATCCCCCAAATCTGCCGCTACCAGATCAGTCCCGATGATTCGGATGACCGCCAAATCGGTATCCGGGTCGTCTCCGACCAGGGTCGCCTCAAAATGGCGGCCATCGGAGAGAGTGACGTCGATTTTGGTGGCAGCATGCACCACGTGGCTGTTGGTCAGAATAAAGCCGTCCGGCGTGAAGATGAAACCCGAAGCATTGCCATGCAGCTCCTGGGGGAAGTGAGGGTCTCTTCTCTGCCACTCTTGCGGTTGCTGGTGAACGTCGATATTAACCACTGCCGGGCCGACCTTTTCCACTGCGCTGATAACCGCCTGGGAATAGGCATCCAACAAATCCTTATCGGAAGCGGTGGCGGTTTTCGAAGAAACAAACCCGGGCTCGATTACCGAATTTGGTTCAGACACTAATTGAGATATCCGCTTTGCGGTTACGTTCTTTTTTTTCATTTTCCCTCATTAGATACAAGGATAACAGACCGGCTATCCGACTGAATGTTTATATACATCACCGTCTGGAAGCCATCCCGATACAATCCTCCGGGCAGACTTCCACGCAAAGGCCGCAGCCATAACAATTGTTCCGATCGACAACCAGTTTTTCTTCATTCATTTTTCTGGCTTTGAAATAGCAGATGTCGGGGCAAATTCCGCAATGGGTACACTTGTCCCATTCGGTCTGCTCGATGGAAATTCCCTTATCGCATACCTCGGTCTGGTCCAGGAAATAGCCACAGCAATCGTCGCAGCAAAAGCATATGCCTTCGGTCACGGTTCGATCTTTTTCATTCCTAAACGGTCTGGTAACCAGATGCTTTTCCTTGGCCTCCCGGAAAATCTCATCTAACTCAGCCCGGAAGATCTCCTTCTTATTCGAACCGCTGCTGGCTTGAACGTCACCGCGGAACATCAGACAGAGATCCATTCGGGAGCGGGAACAACCCCCCTCTTTTTTCTCCCGACAACCGCAATTCTCCACCCAGAAGCGCTTTTGTGGACTAACCAGTTTTTTTGCCTCTTCAGGGGTGCAGACATAGTGAAAATGTAAATCGTCGCCACTCATGATATCCTCCTGTTAGTCATCCTCCTCTTTGGTCCGCTGCCTAAATGGAGAGAGGAGAGGTTTCAACAGAAATCAGGAATTCGAGAAGCACAATTCAGAATTGTTTTGGGTCCTTTTGGTTCTCTGTTTTACGGATATGCCGAATTTTACGTCATGATTTCCGGTCTCCCCCATCACAATTCCCATTTCTTACTTGTGGTCGGAGATGATAGAAAATCAATACGATACCGAGAATGTCATTAAAATGTAAGTTTATCTGAATCACATTATTATTTTTCGTTATTATCGTTTCCCTTGACATCGTGCATGGTCCCAGCTGCTGTTGGCCTACAGATAATGCGTTTGTTATCGACTGAGGAACATTTCATAACTTACGGATGTCATAGCCATAACCGCCCTCAAGCGATTCACCTGCGTTTTTATACGCAGTCACATACTGTCCACAATTGCTTCCAATCCAATTTTCCTCGATCTCTCCGATGCTCAAAATAACTTCATATCCCGCCTGTTTCAGCGCTTCGACGATCTCGTACTTTTCTCTGTCGGGTCGTACATACGACAAGATATGGTTCCTTCTGGCTTGAAAAGTCGGATTCACCGGCGTGATCTTGATCAAAAACAAGCGGGGATCGAAATGGTCCAAAAGGACATGGGAATCAACCGGCATCCCTTCGGATAGAGCAAAATTAAGGGTGATCTTTCTATCCCCCGGTTGATAAAATGCCTGGCCGAATTCTGCCATCTGTTTGAAGCTCCATTTATTCATGGGGATCAGCCAATCCCGTAAAGCTTCATCCGTGGTATGAAGGGAGAACTGGAATTGGAATTTTCCCACATAATTTTCGTTTTTTATCCTTAATAATTTTCCAAGAAATTTCTCGGTTCCCCGGGGCGCGATGGTGGAGAAGGAAATCATCAAACCCGGAGCATCGTAAAGTTCGGGAAGCAGCCGGAGAACCTCCAGAACGTTTTCATTGAACGAGGGTTCTCCGGTGCGGGCAAATTGGATCTTCAGTTTTTCGACTGCCACTTGTTTATCCTGGTATCTTTCTTTAATCAAGTAGTCTATCTGATAGAGTATCTCCCCGGTGGAAAGTTTTCCCTGATAATATCCCCCGGCATCACAAAAACGGCATCCCACCGGACATCCATACAGGGTGGAGATAGTTAAGACCCACTTTTTCTCCCGGGGGAGTGGAGGCTGCAAGGATTCTACGAATTCTATCAGGTTTTCCCCTTGGTTTTCCGCTATATAAACCGTGGCAATATCCTCGCGTCCGATTTTCGCAACCACCTTCATGACGGGTTCTCCTGAATTTTTCGGAATATCTCCATGCCCGCTCTGACTCCGTCCCCTATGCAGAGCGCGACCTGCCGGTTTAGGTTATTCTTGACATCACCAATCACAAAAAGCTCCTTCTTTTCTTGAAGTCTGTTTAAGTTCTCCTTCAGATTCTTGCTTAATAAATCAAGACTAGGGTCTCTTCCAATGGCTACCACCAGATAACGAACCAGAAGCTCACTTTCACCGGAGATTTGGCGAAAGCTCAATTTTACCATATCATCCAGACATTTGATACGCAATATTTCAGTGTTCCCCCAATACGAGATCGCTTTGGCTTGCCTGGCTCTTTGCCAAAGCAAAGGAAGGCATTTAATTTCATTCCCTCTATTGAAAATCACCACCTGGTTCTGTTTGGCGGAGAGGTTCAGGGCATAGTCAAAGGCGCAGTCGCCTGAGCCCACAATGGCTATTTTCTCTTTGCTCACCTGTGCTAAAGGAGTGATCTCATAAAGTATATGATGATCCGCCTCCGGGGGCACCTCGGAAACAGACAATCTTCGAGGTCTGGTTCCAGATGCCAGGATCACAAATCGAGAGGAGGCCTCCCTTTGATTGGTGCGTACCCAAAACATTTCGTGGTGGTGGTCAAGCTCCCGTACCTCCTCAAAACAGACTTTTATGCCAGCGTGGTCCATTTGTTTTTCAAAAAGTTGAGCTAATTGGAGACCGGAAATCCCATTTGGAAAGCCGGGATAGTTTTCCATTAAGTACGCATTTCTTAACAAACCGCCAACCCGATCTTTTTCGAAAAGAGTTGGCAGAATCCCATAACGCTTTAATTGAATGGCTGCTGCGATACCAGCGGGACCTGCACCTACGATAATCACATCATTTGGATCCACTTATCCACCTCTCAATTACATACTATCCACGGCAGTTTGTCCAAATCCACATTCCCTCCGGAGAGGATTATTCCGACCCGTTTTCCGGTGACATCGATTTTCTTCTCCAGAAGCGCTCCGAACGGAACAGCGGCGGAGGGTTCGACGATGATCTTCATCCGCTCCCAGATGATACGCATGGAGGATACGATGGCATCCTCGCTTACCGTTACGATCTGGTGAACATATTTTCTTATGATGGGAAAGGTCTTGTCTCCCAGAGAGGTGCGCAGTCCGTCTGCGATGGTCTGGGGATTTACCTGGGGGATCAATCTTCCTTCGTAAAACGATCTGTAAGCATCGTCTGCGCCTTGTGGTTCTGCGGCTACCACTTTGATTCCAGAAGAAAGGTAATTTACTGCCAATGCGGTTCCGCTCAAAAGCCCACCACCGCCCACCGGAGCTATGACCAGGTCCAGATTTTCTACCTCCTCCAAAAGCTCTTTGGCACAGGTTGACTGACCGGCGATTATCCGGTAATCGTTATACGGATGAATAAAAATGGCACCCGTTTCCTTGACCACCCGATTTAAGTTATCTTCGCGGGCTTGCAAAGTAGGTTCACAAAAAATGATGCTTCCTCCATAACCTTCCACCGCTTTTATTTTCACGATAGATGAGTTTTTGGGCATGACAATGTAAGCTTTGATTCCTCTGATTTTCGCAGCAAGAGCCAAAGCCTGGGCATGATTGCCGGATGAATGGGTGGCAATTCCCCGGTTGGCCTCTTCATCGGAGAGGGAAAGAACGGCGTTTGTAGCTCCGCGAAATTTGAAAGCACCGACTTTCTGGAAATTCTCGCATTTAAAGAACAATTCTGCGTGGACTATCTGATTAAGGCATTTACAGGTCAATACCGGAGTGCAGTGGATGAAGGGATTAATCCGGTTAGCTGCTAGGTGGATGGATTTGATATCAGGTATCGAGTTGGTATTGATATTATTCATTATTTCCCGATTTTTTCTCTTCGCGTACTCTTAGTGTGTCAGAAGGAACTCCTGACGCCATATGAAATGTGAATTCCATGACAAAAACCACACTTCATACGGAGTGTACTCCTGCGAAGCAAGGGATGTTCCAATGCCACTTTTTCTCGTTGATCTAATATTCCAAAGTTTTTAAACATCTTTACCGTGCTGTATATCCTCCATCGATCACCAGTTCGCTCCCGGTGACGAACTTCGATTCATCAGAAGCCAGATAAAGGATACCATAGGCGATATCGTCTGGTTCACCCACATGTCCGATCGGATGTAAACCATCCAAAATCTTTCTAACCTCATTGACGTCACCCTGGGATTTGGCGTAGTTTTCCACCATCGGTGTCCAGATGAATCCGGGATGGACTGAGTTCACCCGGATCTTATCCTTGGCATAAAGAAACGCATCGGTTTTGGTCATTATCCTCACACCACCCTTGGAGGCGTGATACGGCGGGACATCCGGCGCGCTTACGATTCCATATATGGAAGAAAGATTTATGATACTGCCCCTGCCGGCTTTCCTCATATGGGGAATCACATGCTTAGTGCAGAAGAAAACGCCTTTTAGATTGACTGCCATAACCTGATCCCATTCTTCCTCGGTTATCTCATGGGTGGGCTTGCTTACTCCCGATATTCCGGCATTGTTTACTAAAATATCGATCTTCCCAAAGATTTTGGCGACATCCGAGAATACATTCTGGACCTCTTTTTCCTTAGAAACGTCCATATGCCAGAATTTTGCCACACCACCGAAACCTTTGATTTCATCCACCACCTTTTGACCCTCTTGGTCCAGTATGTCGGTTACCGCCACCTTAGCCCCTTCCTTTGCCAGAAGTTTGCAGCTTGCCAAACCGATCCCCAATGCTCCCCCGGTAACAATGGCTACTCTGCCTTCTACTCTGCCCATATTTACCTCCTCTTTTTCATTCTCTATAGAGGATGAGACCGCCTTTGCTTAACAGGAGAATGGTAACTTGGTTGCGTGTTCCTTTTTCTCCATTTAGCATAGTAGGGATAACCTCTGGGTTGTCCCTACAATTTTTTCCCGTAATCAGTGAGCTGAGGAATCTTCCTGCATGATCCCAAAGACGTTTCCCTCCGTATCCATGCAATAAGCCATATAACCCACCCCGGGCACTGCCATTTTCGGAACCACTACCTTCCCGCCTTGCTCTACTACCTTTTTGGTAAATTCATCCACCGACGGGACGTCGATAGTATTCTCCGTATGGGCCTGCGGGTTTTGCCGTCTCATGATACCGCCGTCAATGCCCGGCTGCTCCTTTGGTCCGGTCATGCACAGCCAGTATTCCATTGGTCCGTCCCACTTCTTTATCTCCCAGCCGAACACCTTCTGGTAAAACTTCACGGCGCGTTCCGGGTCGTCCGCATTGATTTCAAAATGAACTACGCGGGGCATATTCTGCCTCCTTGGTCATTAAGGTTGAGTTCTGTTTGTGCAACCTGACACTTCTTTTTATCATTCTATCATTTTTTAACATAAAAACAAGAACAATTTTCCAAGCCCCCCCGCAGGCTGAAGCCTGCGGCTACCAGCCCCTCCTGTTTATCTAATAACAAGAAATATTTTCCAAGTAAACGGATTAAGCAGCAGAAGGGAATTACATCAGTTATATACGTTGAATCCGTTGACCATCTTTCTTTTTTCTCCCGATTTTTCTTGCTTTTTGTGGTAAAAATCGTTATGTATGAAAACACGGTGGTAATGTTACTAAAATAGGAAATTCGACAAGGATAAATAAGCGTGGGAAGGATAATCGCCATAGCCAATCAAAAGGGCGGGGTGGGGAAAACCACCACCGCAGTCAACCTGTCCGCCAGCTTAGCGGTGGCGGAGAAGAAAACCCTATTGGTCGATTTTGACCCCCAGTCCACCTCCACTTCCGGCCTGGGAATCGATAAAAACAATTTAGAGAAAACCATATACGAGGTGTTGATCGAAAACTTCCCCGTGGAAAACGTAATCTGTAAGACCGAGCTGGAATATCTGGATGTGGTCCCATCCAATCTCCGACTGGTGGGGGCGGAAGTGGAACTGGTGAGCGTCGAATCCAGAGAAAAGAGGCTGGGTATGGTTTTAGAGCCGATCAAAGGGAAATACGATTTCCTTTTAATCGATGCTCCCCCTTCCTTGGGGCTTTTGACCCTGAATATTCTAACCGCAGCTGATTCCATCCTTATCCCCATCCAGTGCGAATATTATGCTATGGAAGGACTTAGCCAGCTTTTAAATACCATCAATCTGGTGCAGAAGGGGTTAAACCCTCACCTGCAAATCGAAGGGGTGCTTCTGACCATGTACGATGGACGCCTGAACCTATGTAAACAGGTGGCGGAGGAGATGAGGAAATATTTTACAAATAAAGTGTATAAGACAGTGATAAACAGGAACGTGCGACTCTCTGAGGCGCCCAGTTTTGGAAAACCGATAATACTGTATGACATCGTCTCCACCGGAGCCGAGAATTACTTGAGCTTGGCGGAGGAGATATTAAACCATAAAGACAATGTTGAATGACGGATGGGAAATCCGTCCACTGTCCACAGTCCGCAGTCCGCCGCAAAAGCAGAAGAAAAAAGGAAGAGGAAGAAAGAAAATAAATACAGATAATTAATAAATGATGATGGTTAACGGATGATGAAAAGACAGAGAGGTCGAAGATGAGCAGGAATGCATTAGGTAAAGGATTGGAGGCGTTGATTCCACAGGTTCCTTCGGAACCAGTAAAGACCGAGGAGCAACCCAAAGAGGGATTCGTGCATGTCAGTGTCGATAAGATCAGATCCAATCCCTATCAGCCACGGACGAGAATGGACGAGGAAAAGCTCTCTGAGCTTACCGCTTCCATCAAGGAGAAAGGGATCATCCAGCCGGTGGTGGTTAGACAAACCGGAGAGGAGTTCGAGCTGGTTGCCGGGGAGAGAAGGCTGACTGCGGTCAAGAGACTGGGCTGGGAAAAGATACCGGTGGTGATCACCGGGAAACTCTCCAAAGAGGAGATGCTGGAGTTTTCCTTAATCGAGAATCTGCAAAGAGAGGATTTAAACCCGATCGACACAGCCAAGGGCTATAAGCGACTGATGGAAGAGTGCAGTCTCTCCCAGGATCAGATGGCTCAAAAGATCGGTAAGGACCGATCCACCATCGCCAATACTTTACGGCTTTTACACCTGCCGGAGGAGGTGCAGAAATCGGTTTCGGAAGGGGAGCTTTCTGAGGGACATGCCCGGGCGATGCTGCCCCTGCCGAGCGAAAAAGAGCAGATCAATCTGGCAAAGAGGGTGATCAAAGAAGGGCTTTCGGTTCGGAAAATTGAAGAGCTGGTTTACGGTCAGAAAAAGACCCCAACTTTGCCCCGTAAACAAAAATTAACCCCTGCTTTTTTTGAGATCGAGGAGAAACTAAAGCAATTCTTTGGAACTGCGGTTAAGGTGACCGCAAGGGAAAGGGGGGGGAAGATAGAGATAGAGTTCTATTCCGAAGAGGACCTAAGCCGGTTATTGGAATTGCTGCAGATAACGCTGTAGGCGTTTTTCTGAATCTGTGCCTATTTACATTCTTAGCTTAGCAAAGGTGAGTTTAGCGGAGAGTTGAGAGGATAGAAAAAACGTTTAAAAAATAGATTTATAAACAATTTCGGGCGAATCTAAAGATTCGCCCCTACAAATACTATAATGTCTAAAAGATATATCGACTTTCTCATAGTTCCCGAGGGGAATTCCAAGAGTTATAAGTTCAAGTTGACCTACTTTGCCACCTGGTTGATAGCGGGGATAGCGGGTGCCATTCTGATTTTTGCCATTGCTTTTAGTGTGGTGCACGGAGAACTGGTGTATCGGGTATTTGCCGGAAAGTCGCTGGTCCAGGAGAATGAAAGGCTGAAAAGATATAATGCCAGAGTGGTGGAATTGGAGAAGGAGCTGAAGGAATATAAAAATTTCGTCAATAAGGTGGCGAGTTTAGCCGGGGTGAAATACGAAGGGGGAGAGTCCAAACAATTAGCTTATTTGCCGGAAAAGACGGAACCGGAGGATAAAGAGATTACCAGCCAAACAGAAGACATGATGGACCAAGGAGTTTCACCGAACGGAGAGGGATTAATCAAAGCATCATTAAACCCCATCAAAGCAAATCTTGACTCCTTGAAACATTTCCCCACCGGGGTTCCGGTCGATGGATGGGTTACCAAGGGTTTTTCTCCTAACGATCCTCAACTTAGAGGAGGTCATCCGGGTGTGGATTTTGCTGCTAAGATCGGGACCAAGGTGAAAGCAACCGCAGACGGGAAGGTAGTCACCGCCGGATGGGATGACTTTTATGGCAACGTGGTGATGATAGATCACGGCAACGGTTACGTCACCTATTACGGTCATAACTTAAAGGTACTGGTAAAAGTTGGGGATACCGTTCATCGGGGGGACGTGATCGCCCTTTCCGGAAGCTCGGGAAGGAGTTCGGCTCCGCATCTGCATTACGAGATAAAAAAGAACGGAATGGCTATTGATCCCAAGGATTTTCTAAACCAAAGATGAAACCAAACAACCTGGAGGAGGTTTTTTTGCGGAGTGTTCACCTTAGTTGAATTGGGTTTTTATTTCAATATAGGATAGAACCGAAGCTTTATACTGTAGAGGAAAATGAAATGAAAAACAAAAATTACAAAGGAGAAGGTGGATTGAATACCATTATTGGAAAGGATTCCAAAATCGAAGGTAACATTGAGGTTGATGGTGGCTTGAGGGTGGATGGTGCGGTTAAAGGTAAGATATCCGCTACCGATACCTTAAGCGTGGGAGAAAGCGGGATGATCGAAGCTGAAGTAAACGTGAAGATAGCGGTGATCAGCGGGAAAGTGACGGGTAATATCCTAGCCCAGGAGAAAATCGAATTGCAGTCCAAAGCGACGGTGGAGGGGGATATCACCACCAGAAATTTGATTGTCGAAGAAGGGGCGGTTTTTCACGGCAGCTGCAGTATGAAAGGTTCATCCGATGTGTATCTCAAGACGCATTCTACCGGTTTGAATCAAAAAGCCCATGTCTCCGGTGTGATTCCTCCAGATTAAACTTTTCATATAGGTTAAACTCCCTATACCAATTATAGGGATGCTCCATGTGGATAATTATCATCAGTTTGTGGATATTCCGTTAATTTATTTTGTTTCAATGGTTTAATATGATAATTGCGAGTCAGAAAAAGAGGAGTTATCCACACCTATTTTTATAACCTTTAATCGGAGTTTAGGTTAAACTTATCACTCAAATCTGTTCATCAGAAGAAAAGTCCAAAGGCATTGATCGATTTTGTATTAGGCTTTTCTACCTGGAAGTCGAAAAATATTTCGAGAAAAAAATTTGATGATGAGGAAATGAATTCACATTAGTTGAATTCACAGCTGAGGGATTCACAGCAGATTAAACGGATTAAGCTGATGGATTCGCAGCTGATCAAGAGGGGTAAACAAACAAGATGATCTGGCTAATCATCATCCTTCTAATTGCAAGTACCTATCTCTGGATATATCGCTTCCACATTTATTCTTTTTTAATCTACCTTTCTGTCAGATTCGAGCATAGACCGAAAGATTTCCAATTATTAAGTACACTCCGGGATAACTTGGTTCACGAGAGAAAGAAAAAGATAGCGGGGCTGGAAATGATCCTTTCCTCCTGGGAAAGAGGGGACGAGATCCAACCCAAATATGAATATTTCAAAGAGCTTTTGGAGCAATTGAAGGAATTGGTCCGCGAAGAAAAAAGAAATTTGATGGTGGTGACTAGAGATATTTTCCTTTGTGCGAAATTATGGCGAAAGCTTGGTAAAATTGAGAAGATATCGAAAAAGAAGAGGGAGAGAGTTGAGAAGCAAGAATTGAGAACTGAGTTAACCCAAATTCAAAATCTGATAAATCAAGTGGTGGAAGGTGTGACGGAGCAGTTTTCATTCACTATGAATCAGGTTGTGGCAGAATCGGTAAAGATTGTGCGGGTGGAGAAGTCTCAAGTCAAAAATATCGAGATACAAGAGCAACTGGATGATGTAGGTAACTCGATTCGATTCTCTTACGACAGATTCAAAGACTGGCAGAGGATTTTAACCAACCTGATTCGTAATGCGGTGGATGCGGTCGAAATTAAGCAATCGAGGGAGGGGGTAGTTTCTCGATTCATCGAGAAGGGGGGGGAACAGAGTCAATGGGTCAGAATCTCCGCCAAGCTATCGATCTCAGACCCAAACTCTGTCTCAATCTGTATCGAGGATTCGGGTATCGGCATGGATGAAGCCACCAGATTGTCCTTCTTCAAAAAGGGATTCACTTATGGAAAAGAAGGGGGCTTGGGACTAGGAGTTAGTGAGGAGTCGGTACAATTGATTAATAACTATGGCAACTGGCAGGTGGAAAGCAAAAAAGGGGTGGGAACAAAAATAACCATAAATATAGACAAAGAAAGAGCGAGAAAAGGCGAATTGATACTACCATTGCCAAAACCTTTTTACCGAACAAAGCTAGCATATGGTCTCTTTGCTTTGTTATCTAGTCTTATTGGAATATCTCTCCTTTTTACCTTTGACAAATATTCTCGGTTCTGGGTGGATTGGAATCCAGCATTTGCAGAGGCAAAAGAAAACTATCTGATTGTTAAAAATAAATCTAATGAGATGTTATGGGATGTATTTCTACCCGCGCCCATTATGCTTTCAGCGTACACACAAAAACCAGTTGTCGAATTTGTAGACCTAGATGGTGATGGGAAAACCGAAGTGCTGGTAGCAATTAGATACACTGCACGAACCACTGGCAAAGTTATCTGTTACAGTTACAAAAAAGAGAAACTATGGGAATTTGCTTGTGGAGAAGGAGGAATTTATCCCACAGCTGAGGGAGTGAATAGCCAGTATTTTTTCCCAAAACTTGTGGAAGCTGAAGATCTAAATGGAGATTCCAAAAAAGAAATTATAGTTAGTAGTGGAGAGGTGCGCTGGTTCCCCAACCAACTGGCGGTGTTAGACTACAAGGGGAATAAAATATCAGAATATTGGCATCCCGGCATAATGGATTGTCTGTATTGTCTGGATTTCGATAATGATGGCGAAAAGGAGATAATTTTAGGTGGAATAAATAATAGAATGGACTGGTGTCCGGTTATTTCAGTCCTTAACTCCAAAAGAACTTTTGGACAGGCAATGCCTTATCTTGCTGTGAAACAAATCGAAAAAGCGAAAGAAGAGTGGTATATCGTTTTACCCCATATTAAAAAAAGCATCCCCGACGAATCTAAGTGGGAGTCGCTTTTACCAGCAGTTGATAATATGGAGATACTGAGTGAAGAAAATAGAATAGATGTTTACGTCACAGATGGCAGATTATATTCCTTAACTTCGAACTTTAAACTTAATTACTATTATCTCCAACTCGTACATTTTCTACAATGGAAGCATGATCGTCAATTCGCTTATGAACTAACACGAGAGGATTCGGCGAGTTGGGGAAATATTGAGGTTTGGAAAGATGGCGTAAAGATTAGATAAGAATTACCTCTTTCCAAATTTTAGAAAATAATTTCTAAATTTTAGAATTTTCACTGCGAAATAAACTTCATTGGCAATTCCATCCACCATTCTACTTCTTTAAATTCAACAGTTATCCTCCTACATCTCTTTAAGTTACTCTATTTCTACCCTTCTAAACTAAACCCAAAAAGATAATCCGGCATACAGGTTGCATTACTGGTTTGCGTGGCGAAACAACAGATCATATGGAGCGAACGGAAAGTTTTGCGAAGTGGCACAGTAGTTTTCAAAAAGCATGGAGGAGAACATGAAGAATATATTTACATGTATATTAGTGATGATAGCTGGTTTAACATTTCTTTCACCTAAAGCACATGCGGGTTTAGGATTCTTGCGTGGTTTGGGGATAGGTTTAGGATTTGATGAAGCGATACCATCAGGCTATTGGGGGAGTGAATTTGGCAGTAAGTCAGGAGGCGAATTAATACTTCAATACGAAATAAAAAGGAAAATCGCCGTTCAATTTGTTTTTGTTGGTTTTTCAGAGACCGAATACTCAAAAGACCCTCTTTTAAAGTTTCAACATAACGCTTGGCAAGGAAGGTTACGATATTCAGTGTTTCCTGACAGAAAAATCCAACCGCTTGCCTTGATAATAGGATATGAGTCGGTATACGAGGAATTTTGGTACTATGAACCCTCAATGCCGGGCTACGCAGGTTATTATTATCTTGCTGATCCCGATGCGTATGCTTCCTCTCCTTTATTTGGAATTGGCGGAAGCTTTAGACCAGGGAGGCATTTTGGCATCAACTTAGATCTGATTTATCATCCTATTAAAGATCTCCAAATCATCACAATTGACCTGAATGCAAATTTATATCTATAAATTTTTGTGAAAGGAGTTTACCTATGTCTTGGAAGATGTTTTTTATGACAATCATTGTTATAATCAGTACAATTTTTCTATCATGTTCGGATAACCCACTTACAGATGATTTCAAGCTATTTGAGAGAGGTGGTGATTTTGTAGACTACTTTCCTTTGTCAGTGGGTAATGTTTGGAGATATAAGGTCACGGTATTTGAAGGCAACCAGGTGTTCACAGAAAGCACTTATGTTACTGGGATTACTACGCTGGAAGGTAAAATGTGCTATAGGGTAAAGGAAGCCTATTTCCCTTTTGACGTTTACTGTTATGAAGACACAGCGGAGTCGCTTACTAAACTTTATAAGTATGATCTAAGCTCACCCGCGACCAGCAGTTGGCATGAGTATTTGGTTTTTCATAAACAACTTCCCGAGGATCATTTAGGAACATGCGTTTGGTTTTGGTATTATGGCTCAGGGACTCCATCTTACGTAGGAAATTATATTTGGCAATCCGCAGATGAAACTGTAAAGACACCAGCAGGAATATTTGTGAATTGCTTCAAAGTTCATCGGGAAATTGTTGTAGTGGGGCAGATTTTCCATCTCTACTATTGGTATGCGCCCGGTATAGGCTTGGTTGCTTTTTCAAATCCTGAATATAAGCTTGAATTAGTTGGATACGGACTTGAATGAAAAGAATAATGTGTTGTGATAAAAAATTAGTAGGAGGATAAAATGAGATTAAGAAAAACAGATATGGTTGCAGCAATTTCGATGATGGTTTTCGTCTTTACCTTATTTTCTCATCTTCTCTTGGCTGGTGAGATAACCTCTGTTATTGTCACGCCAGAAAATAAAGCAGAGGACGTGATTTTCCCCTTAAAAGATGTTTTCGTAGCCATTGACTATACTGGCTTGAACAACATCACAGCGAAGATGAACGCCTTTTCATTGCCTGATGGCAACAAGCTTTGGTACCTTGAGACACCTGTTGGGACGAGAATGCAGATGCTGGAGAAGCGGGTATTCTTTGATTATTCTGATGGATGGTTCTTTATCGGAAACGGACCCATTTCAGCTGTAGATGCAGCAACTGGTGAGCTTAAGTGGGCGATTAACTTCAAGGAGACGGGAGTCGTCCGCTGGGTAAGAGCAGGAAAAAATCGACTGCTCATATTAGGAGCAGATGAGAAGTCAAGCGTGGTGGACTATGATGGTTTGAAGAAGCATTTTGGAAAGCCAAAACTTATCTGTTTAAACAAAAGTGATGGAAGCAAAATCTGGGAATACAAATTCGAACACCCGGAAGATCTGGGTGACTTGCATGTATTCCATATACCTGCTCCAAGCGGTGATTCTGCCTTTTCTTCAGACTACAGCCAAGGCATACTTCTCGTCAAAGGTAAGAAGTTATATTGCATCCAAAGTCGTGATGGTACGGAAATCTGGAAAACTGAGAAAAACTCCTTCGGAATCCTGGCAGATGATGCAAATACTGTCTATGCTAATGTAGATAAGAGTATTAGCGCTCTCAATATAGAGAATGGCAAAGAAATATGGAAATGTCAGAAGAAGGTGGACAAGACTTCCACAATAATCTCTACTGGATTAGATGTGCTTGTGGCTTTATATCCGGGAGAATTCAAAGAAGGCAAAAGCGAGGGTGACTATAAACTATATGGTATATCCTCCAGCAGTGGAAAATTGTTATGGGAGTTCAATAAGGGTAAAGATTTCCTTGACCTCCAAGATGTGAGAGATGGCAAAATATTTCTAGTGGACAAAGACAACTACTGGGCTATCCAAGTCAACGATGGTAGCCAAGTGTTCAAGAAGAAGCGGAAAGAAGATTTTGGTATGGGTTCGTGGTATCTGGGAGATATGGTGGTTGATGTGGGTGAAAAGGGTATCTGTTGCAGTGATGGCAAAAGAGACGAAATTCTTTGGGAAGCAAAGTATGACCGCGCCAAGCATGGTAAAAGCTTCATGCTCTCTGTACTTCAAGGAATATCGAAAGTAGCTATGACCGTGAATGCCTCATACAGCAGTGGAGACCCAGGTCGTGATCGACTCAGAGATATGCAGCTCATGCGGAGCAGAAAAGAGATGACCGAGAGGTATGACCCTAGCAAACGAGGCAGGTATGAGAGCCAGCTATGGAAACCTTACCTGGAGAGCCCTAGCTTTGGGACTATAGCTTTGATCAGCTCTGAGATTGTCTTCCCCACACATGACAAGGGAGTAGTCGCCATATCAACGACGGATGGTAAAGTTGCGTGGGATTTTAAGACCACGTCCACTGATCCATGGCCATATTTTTCCACCGATCTGAGCACAATGGTGGTCGTGGATAAAGACAACCTGCATATTATTTCGTTGAACAAGTAACTCTGGAGAGACGGTCACTGGTATGGTAGTTAGTTTCTGTAATTGATAGAAAAACATATCATTTGTAACCATTCTTAAGAAAGGAGAAAGTCATGAAAGCGAGAAAGATTTCATTTAAGATGCAAGTAGGGCTGGTGCTGATGGTTTTGTTGGCGAGCACTTGTTTCGGAACAACTATATGTGTCAACACCACCGGCATCGGAGGATGCTATAGTTCTATCCAGGCAGCGATAAATGCGGCGGCTGCAGGCGATACAGTGAAAGTCATGCCGGGAACTTACAATGAATGTATCACCATTGGGAAAAGAATTGTGTTGATGGGTTCTGGACATGAAGTTACAAAGATATATTGCTACGCCGCTGATGCCGTCATATTTGTGGCAGGAAGCAATAGTGCAAAGCTTATGTGGTTCACCATACAATCTGGTGTAGGTAATGGAATTGACGTCTCGATCGACCTTTTTCCTTATATATTTAATAACGTTATACAATGCTGTGGAGCGTCAGGAATTTGGGTCAATCGAGCTGGTCCAGTAATAGCAAATAACGTCATATACAAAAACACCTGGTCCGGCATTCACTTTACCTTAGGCCCTTACAGTCCGCTGGTCTATAATAACGTAATCTGTAATAATCTCTCTTGCGGATATTCCTGTGGTGGCAGCTATTCTTGTCCTGAAGATGTAAGGTCTTTGAATAACTGCTTCTGGGCTAATGCGACCAATTTTTGCAATGGTCATGTGCTAGGCCCTGGTGGCATTGTGCAGGAACCACAATTTGTTAATGTTAAGTGTGATGGTGATTTCCACCTGGCGACTGGTTCTCCATGCATTGACAAGGGCCGTGATGGAGACTACGATTGTGACGGGACTCGTTCAGATATGGGTGTTTATGGGGGTCCAAATGCATATTGTGGACCAGGTCCAGTGGTCACTGATTTAAAACTTATTCCGTCCCCTGTGGTTAGGGGAGAAACCTTTAACATTCAGGCAAAAGGTGCCACAAGATAAGGGAGTGTGTATGAGATTCACAAAAGGTTTGTTAGGAATACTGGCAATCTTACTCTGTCTATCAGTAATCTCTGCCTTCCCTAACCATGCAGATAGCAAATACTTGACTTATGCCGAATACTTCATAGACACAGATCCCGGTCAGGGGCAGGGGGATTCCATACCTCCATGTGATGGCAATTTCAATGAGGCTGAGGAAGAGTTTTGCGTCAACAATATTTCCGTGCCACCTCTGTCGGAAGGGCGACATACTTTCTTTCTACGGCTTAAGGATTCGGAAAACAAATGGGGCATGCGACAGCTTGTTTTTTACGTGGTTTCCTCCAGCCCGTATGTTAGCAAAACACTAACTGGGGCGGAATATTTTGTCGATACAGACCCTGGTGAAGGAGCTGGTACCTCTCTTCCCCCTGCGGATGGGTTTTTTGACGAGTCTGCCGAATTCTTATTAGCTGAAGGAATTGAATCCTCTACTCTGTCTCTTGGTCAACACTCTCTTAATGTCCGAGTGAAGGACAACTACAATGTTTGGAGTGTCCCACGGAAAGTCATTTTTAATGTGATTGAAGCAAGCCCATACAAGACGCTGGACACCGCAGAGTATTTTATTGATTCCGATCCGGGCGTTGGTCTGGGCATTCCGCTTACTGCTGATGACGGATCGTTTGATGAATCGGCAGAGAATGCACACAAGAACAATATTAGCACCTCAACTCTGTCTCTTGGAGAGCATCTGGTAAATGTACGGTTCAAAGACAACTGGTGGCAAGGTCCCTCCTTCACTGGCTGGGGTCCGACGAAAGTGGATACGTTATGTGTATGTCAACGGTGCTCTCTGCTTACTCCGCTTAATGGTTCCAAAGGACCTTGCAATCGAACATTTAAGTGGTCGCATCGAGATTCAGTCCTTTCATATCAGCTACAGATTGACACTTCGCAGACCTTTAATAACCCTATAAAAGACTCAACTGTAGCGGTTGAAACCTGCTATGTGATCGGGCTTCCTCCTCATATCCCTGTCTGGTGGAGAGTGAGAGGGAAATCTTCATCTTGTGATGGGGTGTGGTCTACTACCTTTGTCTACACGGATGTAAAAGGTGGAGAAGAGGAGAAAAATTTGCCTGAGCAGTTCTCTCTATCTCATAACTATCCCAATCCATTCAACCCTGTAACTCAAATTGAGTATGCTCTGCCCAGAAACTGCCAGGTTAAGCTGATTGTCTTTAATATCTTAGGACAAAGAGTGAAGACGCTGGTGGATGAGTTCCAAACAGCAGGATATAAGTCCGCACATTGGGATGGCAAGGATGATACGGGTTCCGAGGTTGCCAGTGGGGTCTATTTCTACAAACTCAAAGCAGGAGACTACAGCGAAACCAAGAAGATGATTTTGATGAAGTAAAACTGGAGGGTGAATAGGAACTCCCCTTGAGGGGGAAGAAAAGCCGCTGGGTGGTTAGGATACATCCGGCGGCTTGGGAATATTACCAGCTGATGAAAGAGGATTCACAGCTGATTAAGCAGATTAAGCTGATGTTCTCGGCTGATTAGACGGATTGAGTTGATGGTTAAATAGATTTATCAGCTTAATCATTATAATCTGCAGTGAAAAATGGTTGATATTTTTGTCTTGACACCAAGAAGGGGAAAACTATTTTACTAAAGGTTTCATTATGGTCATCCCGATCGGTCTTAGCAGATTATTCACTCCAACGAGTAGTCAAGAAAGGTCTACTAAATGACGCAAGAGCATCTTTATAGCGACCTCACTTACAAGATCATCGGTGTGGCAATGACCGTTCATTCAACCTTGGGACCAGGACATCCGGAGGAGATCTATCAGAAAGCCTTGGAATACGAACTACGCGATAACAAAATACCTTTTGAGAACCAAAAAGCTATTTCTATTCTCTATAAAGGATGCCAAGTGGGTTTGAGGTATTTGGATTTCCTGGTGGATGACAAAGTGATCCTAGAAATAAAGTCAGTGAATCAGTTAGAGGTTCTACATGAGTGGCAGGTTCTCTCGTATTTCGCTGCCACCCCTTACGAGGTTGCATTGTTAATCAACTTTGGGAAACCCAAGTTAGAATATAAAAGGATGCTACCCTCGAAGAAGATATTGGAACATAGGAAGAAAGGTATTCACAGCTGATAAAGGAGGATTCACAGCTGATTAAACGGATTAAGCAGATGTTTATAACGGATTAGTTATGCAGAGGTTTTATCAGCTTAATCATGATTATCTGCTGTGAAAAGTGAAGGTTTATCAGCTTAATCACAATAATCAGCTGTGGAGGATTTCTTATGCTAAAAGTCCTAATCATAGACGATGGGATCGACATAACCAACTATTGCCATCAGTTCATTTCCAATGGGTATGAATACGAGCATATAACAAGCGGTGTGAACCTCAAACAAGACTTGAAGAAAAAAGAATATAATCTGATACTCTTGGATAAAAGCTTCACCAAGATTGATAAATCGGAACTTTTAGGACCGGCAGAAGATGCAGATAACGAAGGATTGAGAATCCTATCCGCCATCAAAAAGCTGAATCCGAATATCCCGGTGATCATGGTCACCGCTTGCGCGGATTATGATTCAATGGCTACAGCATTGCATTTAGGGGCGTTCGATTACGTGGAATGGGATGCTCTGCAGAAGGATTATCTTTTTTTGAAGCTTAAAATGCAAAGAGCGATTGAGTGGGAAAAAGGTTCACGAAAGGAGTTGATAGAGAAATATAACCAATGGGGATTGATCGGAAAAAGTCCGGCGATGGTTAAGCTTTTTCAACAAGTTGAGACTGCTTTAAACTCCGATTCCACACTTTTGCTTGAGGGTGATACCGGAAGCGGTAAAGATTTGGTAGCAAAAATCATCCACACTCATAGCATAAGATCAGGAAAACCATTTGTTTCGCTTAACTGTGCAGCCATCCCCGCCACCCTTCTGGAAGCTGAACTATTCGGGCATGAAAAAGGGGTATATACAGACGCCAAAGAGAGAAGAGCGGGTAAATTTGAGTTGGCTAATGGTGGAACGATATTCTTAAACGAAATCGGCGAGCTTTCCAGAGATCTCCAGGCAAAACTTTTAAAGGTGATTGAAGAAAAAAGAGTCGATACCCTGGGCGCATCCAAGCCGATGGAAGTGGATGTGAGAATATTCTCAGCCACCAACCGGGATTTGGAAGAGATGATTCAAAAAGGGGATTTTCGCTCGGATTTGTTCTACCGACTGAAAGTGATGGAGATAAAACTACCGGCTTTGAAAGAAAGGATGGAGGATTTACCGCTTTTGATCGATTATTTCATTCACAAAAAATCGGAGATGGAGGGTAAGGAAATTGCTGGCATTACTAGGGAAGCTTTGAATTATCTCAACCAGAGAGAATGGGAGGGGAATGTTCGGGAGATCGAGAATTTGATAGAGGCGGCAGTCAAGAGAGCGGACCGGTTGATCACTCTTAAAGACCTACAAGAGGCAAAGATACCTTCTGAAAGAATTTCTACCTCCCCTCCAAAAAGTTGCTTTAAGGAAAATCCGACACAGGATTGCCCAGTGTTTAAAGATGCGGATATGGATCAGATTGAGAAAGTAGCGATAATGAATGCTCTAAGGTTTACCCAAGGATCGGTGGATTCTGCCAGTAAGATGTTAGGGATTTCTAAAGCAACCATATATAACAAGATCAATCAATATGGGCTGAATTATCTGATTAAGGGATACGAGTAGTGAGGAAAATAGTTAAACAAAATTCAAAATTCAAGATTTAAGATTCAAGAATATTTTCTGGTTGAGTCGAAAAGATCATGGCTTAGGTTCGGATTAATTTTGAAATTTTCTCTTTGAATTTTTGATTTACTTGATTTCCCAGTTTTGAGCGGACAATATCTCTCCCAATCCCACCTCTTGTAAAAACTTTCTCACCGGAAGAGAAAGATACTTGCGTTTCTTCAATACCACCCCATAACCCAATTTCCCGAAATGCTCGGTCACCGGCACGTAGGACAAAGCCCGGTCTTGAGTTGCTTGCGTTACCAGCTCCGAGACCATGGATATTCCCTGCCCAATCTTCACGTATTCCTGAATCACGGTGGCACCACTAGTCTCGATCACAATGTTGCAGCTAAGATTGTTTTTCCTAAAGACGCTCTCCACGTTTTTTCGGATGGAGTTCTCTGGTTCATACAGTATGAGCGGCTCCCGGGCGATCTCCTTCAAGCTCACCTTACGTCGACCAGCCAATTGATGGTTACCGGGAACACAGAGGAACATGTCGTAGGACCATACTTCAAAAAAAGATAGATCCAAAAAGTCGTTCCAGGAGGAGGTGATGCCGAAATCCGCATTCCCGGCCGAGACGATCTCTAAAATCTCGGTATCCAGAGGCTTGTTCAAGATCATCAGGCGAATATCCGGATTTCTCTTTTTGAAATTTTGCACGATCTGAGGCAACTTGTATTGCATTATCCCCCGATACGCGGCAATGGTAACCGTTCCTTCGGGAGAGCCAGCCAGCTCGGCGAAATGGGTTTCGATATTGTCCAGGGTCTGCAGGATTATGTCCACATAAGCCATAAGAATTTTCCCAGCCGGAGTTAATACAATCCCCCGCCCCTCCCTTTCATACAGCTTGACTTGAAGCTCATCCTCCAAAGCTTTCACCTGATGGCTAATGGCGGACTGGCCAATGTTAAGCACCGCCCCTGCTTTGGAAAAACTCGAATGTACCCCCGCCCAATAGAATCCCTTTAGTGCTTGAAAGTCCATATCCCCTCCGGGCGATCGGTCTTTATCGGTTTATCTTTGTTCAGACTTATCGTTGATATATGAACATATCGGATTATATATGCACAATAATACTGTTTTATAACAAAATAATATTTTGTTTCATACATGTCAAACGATATTTTATATATGAGGACAAAGAGAGAGCATCAGGGAAAGGGGAAAGGTTAAAGGCTAAGGGAAAACATATTTGTATTCAGAAAATTTGTGCCGGCAAAATGACTATGGTCAATTGCTGGTGCGTGGAGAAAGGAGCCGGACATGTTACAGCCGATAATGTTTACGTTAAGGGCATCGGTGGTGCCGTTTCAATTGTTACGCCCGCTGCCCACCATCTTTGCCAGCGTAGGCGGGGTGGCCGGGGAGGGTTGCTCCAAGGAAATGCCCGTCTCGGTTCGAAAGGAATTTGATTCTCATTTAGACTGTCTTTCGGATATGGTGAACGTGCTGGCGGAGATGAAAGCACTATCTCCTATGGATCGGGATAAGCTTTCACGGACATTGGTGGAGGTTAAAGAAGCGGAAGGCTCCGCTCTCTGTGAAAAGACCAGCTTGTTTAACCGAGGATTGGAGGAGATCTGCGAAAACCAGAAGATCGCGGTAAAAGAGGAGTGCCGGGCGCATCCGTTTGTGTTTCGAGACATCTACCGAAACAGCGTGCGGGTGAAAAAACTCTGTTTGATCTACCAGGATGAGACCAATGAAAGGATAGGCAGTCTGAAGGAGCTACTCTGCGATCGCTGCTACTATGACGTGGAAACCAGATCGGAGGAGTCGATAAAGTCCCAGCCGGTACATTCGGACTTCGTCATTTATGCCCCTACCCAGCATGCGGGAGACGTTTATTTCGACGGTATGCCAAAGGCAGGTCTTCCCCTGCTTCTGATGATCGATCTGGGGAAGAGTATTAAGGATTGTTCCATAGCCGATCTGCGGAGAGTATTTCGGCATCAGCAGAACCACATCGACGTTTTGTACTCCCCGTTTCCACCGATTCAGTTATTTCAGAAGATCGATATCACCTATATACAGAATTTGTATAAGATGAGCGGAAAATGAGAGGTTTTGATTTGTCCCTTGAAAAGGGGACTTCAAAGATTTGATGGTAGGATTTAAAATCCCCCTTTATCCCCCTTTGATAAAGGGGGATTCTTCGTTTTCATACCTTTACCAATGGGGCATAGGGGGATTAAGAAATATAATCCAGTGCTCTTTCGACAGAGGGGCTTCTGGGTTCAGTGACTGTGTACTTCCTTTTAAAATCTGACTATCCTTTCAATTTTTTCACCAACTCTGCTACCCGTTTTCCCATTTTATTAGCATTTTCGGAGGTTTCTTTGTCTGGTGCTCCCATACAGGAAACACCATAGTGTCCGGTGGCATCCATGGGATCGCCCACGATGATCATCCCGTAGATCAACATAGCCTGGATGATGGAAAGAATGGTGGTCTCCTTCCCTCCGGAAGGGTCCCCGGAGGTGGCGAAGGCGGCTCCGATTTTGTTCTCCATCTCATCCCGGATATTGACGAACTTGTCGAAGATCTCTTTCATGGGGTATGCCATGGTCCCGAAATAAACCGGTGAGCCGGCGATGATTCCATCCGATTTCAGAAAATCCTCTGGGGTAACCTCGGATGTTGATTTCATTACGCATTTTATCCCTTTAACTTTTTGCACTCCCTGAGCAATCTCTTGTGCCAACTTTTTGGTATTTCCGGTTCGGGAATGGTACAGGATTAAAACTTGCATGTTATGTTCCTCCGAAAGAACCCCCTGAATCCCCTTCAGGGTGAATCCCTTGTCTCAGGGGGACAACAGGGGGGGTTGATATTCATGGCGGATCCATGAACCATTCGGTTCATGGCGGAGGGTGCAGGATTCGAACCCGCATGGCCTTGCGACCGGTGGATTTCAAGTCCACTGCCTTACCAGTTAGGGCTAACCCTCCGAGAAAAGCAGTCATTGGTCAATAGTCATCAGTCAATAGACCACACCACCACCGCCCATCTATTAATATCGAATCTGGGGGGAGAAATGCAAGGGAAAAATAATGCGGAGAGGAACATTGAGGAGAGATATTACTTTACTATCTGCAGTGAGGAGGACTTGCGTTTTTTTGTATTCGATAGAAATAAAGTTAGTGAAGCGACACCTTTTTGTGTCGATCTAATAAATGAAGGTTTAAATTATTAGACAGGAGTATACAAATGCCAGAGTTAAGAAAAGATATAGTAACCAGGGAATGGGTCGTTTTATCCAAAGAAAGAGAAAGAAGGCCTTCGGATTTTAGGAATAGAAAAACAAATCACCCCATCCAACAGTATGACGTCAATTGTCCTTTCTGTAACGGAAACGAATCTCTTACTCCTCCAGAACGGTTGGCTTATCGCGAACGTGAAACCAAGCCAAACACACCCGGTTGGAGGGTCAGGGTTACTCCTAATAAATTCGCTGCCCTGGACATAGAAGGAGAGCTTAATCGAAAGGACATGGACATTTATGACGTGATGAATGGAATAGGCGCTCATGAGGTGGTCATTGAAACCCCGGACCATGGAAAAATCATACCCCACATGGAAGAAAAGGAAGTGGAGGAGATCATATGGGCTTATTGTGATCGTTATAATTCACTTAGAGAAGACCCGCGCCTGAAATATATCTTGGTCTTTAAGAATTATGGGGAGGAAGCGGGATGTTCCTTGGTTCATCCTCATTCTCAAATTGTAGCTACCCCGGTTATTCCCCAGAAGGTTTGGTGGAAGATAAAAGGGGTGGAGCAGTACAAAGAGTATAGAGGTAAGTGTGTTTATTGCCACATAGCCGAGCATGAGATGGTGACGCAGGAACGCACGATAGCAGAGAACGGAGGTTTCATCGCCTGTGCTCCGTTTGCTTCACGCTCGCCCTTTGAGACCTGGATCATCCCCAAGACGCATAGAGCCTGTTTTGCCAAAATGTCCAGATTTGAAGTGGCTGAATTTGCCCGAATCCTGAAGGAGACACTGCTGCGCCTTTACATTTGCCTAGCGGACCCGCCCTATAATTACACGCTATTGACTGCCACTTGTGATTCCGACATGCTCGATAATTTTCACTGGCATTTGGAAATAGTTCCGCGATTGAGCACACCAGCCGGGTTTGAATTGGGAACCAGCATATACATAAATACGGTCACCCCCGAAGATGCAGCCAGGCATCTGAGAGAGATTGAAATTTCGACAGAAAAGAGGTTAGTCAAACCTCTTTCACATCCGAACTAGTAAAACCAATTCCGTTCTCCTTAAGGTGTTTATCACTTATTGTTTATCTCCCCCTCCTCAATAATTTGAATAGACCTTAAACGAGGTAAAACTCGCACCTCAACCTCTTTTTTCTCTCCCTGTTTCAGCTCAACCTGCAACTCCTTCTTTTCCAAATAATATTGATCAGGCAAATTGTCGGCATGAACCTTCAAAATCCATTTGCCGGGTCTTAAATCTTCAAAGGAGAACCAGCCATTTTGGTCGGTAACCTGTCGCAGAGTCTCTTTTTCGTCATACAGCTCCACCAGAGTGTTACCAATTCTCCGTAATATATTTTCTTTTTCAAATCCCTCTTTTCCGTCAGGGTCTAACCAAATAAGACTGTCGCTGGAACTTCGTTTAACCCCACCGGATATCGTGTCTGAAGCCGGGAAGAATGCTTTCACCCGACCAGAGATCCTGCCTGACCTGACCACAACGATCTCAATTTCTGTTGTCTTTTTGGTTTTGACCTCAATTATAAGGGGGAGTTTTTCTGTGGGGACCCTTTCCAGTCCGATAGAACTTCTATCCAGCTGCAAAAAACAGGTACCTGGTTCAAGCGAGGGGAATATGAATTCACCCTCCTGATCGGTAATGGCCATAGCCCCCTGGGTGGTTAAGATGACCCGGGAAAAAGGTGTTTTGCTTGATTCCTCTTCATAATATACCCTCCCTTTAAGCGCCCCCTGACCATCATTTTTGGACAGGGGAATTTCCAGGGGCAGGTTGTACATAGCCCAGAAAGCAAAAGCTTTTCCGTCTCCCATATTGAAATCAGACCACTGACTCTTGAAAATCAACGTTCGGTTACCCGCAAAGGTATAGGTGAGAATCGAAGATAAGCTGTTTTGTTTTTGGTACCTGTCTAAACCCAATTCATCCCAACGATAATTTAAGTTCAGGGAAATTCTATTCCTGATATGCCAAGAGCTGGAAATACCAAAGCTTTTTGTCCTCTCCAGATTTCCAGTAAAACTACTATGACCGATTCTAACATAAAAATTATACGAGGATTTATGATTCGGATTGAAATTTGCATGTAAACTATATCTTTCCAGATCATTACTTTTAGTGGATTTATTTCTATCTTCAAATCTCCCTCTTTCTATCTCCGTGCTTAGACTGAATTTGCTCCTCATTTCTGTCATCCTCAATTTTATAGTCGATTCCTCATAATTGTAATCAGCCGGTAGGGCACAGTCTGTTTTAGCCAGATTTTTATAATCTAAGGATATCTGGGTACCAGCAGCTGAAGAATAGGAAACACCGGCCTGAAAGGTCTTTTCCCGGTTAGCTGTCCCTTTGGTCGAGTCGACATCGAGATTATTGGCATAATCGTGATAGAGGAGACTGCCCCTGAGCTCACGGTAAATGGGGAAACCAACCATGGCGCTTTTATAGTCCGTGTCATTCAGATAGCCGAGGTATTTGGATCCCGCGAAGATTCTCTCCAAAGAGTAGTCTATCTGATTGTGCAGGTGACCCGTCCAATCGATCCGAAAGGCAAAGTCATTAGATTTTCTCCCCTTTACGCTCTGACTAAGACCGCATTCCAAGTTAAGCTGCATCTCCTTCTTAGTTTTGAATGCTGTCTGGAGACTATAGATTCTGGCTTCGTAATCCTGAAAAGAAAAAAGTTGGTTCATATCCTGGATTAAGAAGTTGCCTTTTAAGTTTAATTTGGCATAGGGTCGGTAAGACAGATAAGTTCCCACTTTGCTTCTTCCGGCGTCACCCCATCTGCTCTTTAAGAAGAATGATCCCAACGTGAATTTACCCGTTCGAAGGTTTGCCTCCGCTCCTCGACCATAACTCTGCCGATCGGTCAGCGGGGATAGGCGATAACTTCTATCACCCAAATGGAGGTCCCACTGCCTGGTTAAGTAACTGAATCTGATTTCATCCCTTTTCCCCCATCGGCTTTTCTCTTGAAGGTCGGGCCCCCGAAATAGAAAGTCGATTTTCCGTTTTTCGTTTTTATCCACGGATCCGCAACCGTAAAATTCTATTTGAAAATTTCCCTTTCCTTCCCCCCCGGCGTATACCAATCCCAAGTGGCTGGGTATTTTATTTCGGAGATCCGCTCTCTGGGTCACCCGGGGAATAATCTCTACTGAAACCGTTTGGGTTACTGGAACGAAATGGCTATCCGATTCGCTTGGCGCTGCTTTGATCTCAAGTATTTGCCTTATCCGCTGTTTGATCTTCTCGTCCGTTTTCACCTCAAGGTCTACTTTCTGGAACTCTCCAGCTTCCAAAGCTATCTCGGCGGATTCCATCTTGACAGGATAAGGGGGAGACGATTTTACCTGAAGCGTTACCTTGACCTTATAATTACCTCGGTTCACCAAATACAGCCCTACCAGGTAAGCCTCCCCAGCCAGTACCTGCTCCGGTTTCACCTCCGCGGAGAGATCGAGTTTTTCCACCGGCAGAACCACCAGAGGCATGGTGTCACTGGCGACGATGTCGTGATTTTGCAGACTTTTGAGCGAATAGCAGATCTGATAGAGTCCGGGGGGGGAAGTGACAGGAACTAAAAAGGCAACCACCGATACCTGATCTTCCTCCGGCTCGAGCTGGATTGGTAATTCGCTGGCAACTATCTTCTGCCAACCGGGCGGCAGGGCAAGCTCTTCGAGAAGTTCTTCTTCGCTCCTGCTATGGTTGGAAACCAAAAAGCTGGTGCTGACAATTTTCCCCGGCTCGATCTGTTCAGGTTGTTGGTAAATTGCTTTTACTTGGACTCCATTGCCTTTGACTTCTGCAAAGCTGGAGGAGAATAACAAAAGAAGAAAACTGATAGAGGAAATAAAAATTCTTTGGATCATTTTATTTCCAGATTGTACTTGGCACCAAAAACATAATCATCGCCATTGTCCGCCACAATCAAAGCTTGATACTTTCCGGGGGGGGCATTGGTCAGTTCAATCTTATGTCTTACCGAGCAGCCAGGATAAATCCTTTTCTGGTCACTTTCAAAATGACCCAGGTTTTTTCCCTCTTGATTGTATAGTTCCAGCCAGACATTGGGATAAAGCCACCTCTGCCCAAAGTTGGCAATGTCCATTTGAAGGAAAGTCTGCCCGTCTTGGCTCAAAAGCTTTTTGTTTTGAAACTTTATCTCCCGGGTTCCGGTGTCGCCAATATTAGTGATAATCTGAATACCATATCGGATCCTGGTCTGAATTCCCATTGAAACTCTTCCCGTTTTGTCTTCGATCTCTTCCGTCCCTATTTCCGGCACCGGCTCAATCATCACCATGCTCCAATACGTGCCGATCAACATGGAATTCCATTTCACCTGGACATCGTTGTTCCCCGAAGCTAATTGGGCGGGCTCAGGCACCTGAACCATATAGTATACACTGGCTGTCTGGTTAGGGAGAATGGTTAGGCGACTGGGACCTACGGAAATCCAGCTGGCATTGGAGCGCGAAGTATTTCCGGCTTTATCATATATATTGTTACCATCCGCGTAAAACAGGTAATCGGTCTGATAGACATTTACCTGGCAAGCCTTTGGTCCCGTGTTCTTGAGGTTGATGGTTCCTTCAAACTTCTCTCCCGGTTGAAGAGTTTGCTCTTGAGCTAAATCTCCCATAATCGATATCCCGGCTAAAGAGGAATTTACCCACAATAGAAGCACCAGAGAATAGATCAGGATCTTCTTCATTTTCACTCCTAGGGAATATCCACAACGGTTAAGATGACGGGCGCGTTGTAATAGTTTGGTGAGATATCTATCGACATTCCAGTCAGTTGATATTGCAGGGTTATATTACTTCTGTCCCCGGTGCCCGAGAAGAACGGGGTGTCGGTGGAGGTAATCTCTAGGTAAGAAAGTTCGCCGGAAATGGAGCCATTGCCCGTCCCATCTGACGTTCTTTTTGCATAGAGAGTGAAATCACCGTGCCAACCCCCCTCATCTACTCTCCTTATATCCACGCGCCAATTGTCCGAATCCCCGGTGCAATTGTAGATGGTGATGTTAGTGGCCTCAGTTGTGCTCTCATAAGTGTCAATCAGGTTGCTACCGGCCCCCCAGGCTAAATCTGACGCGTCGACCGTTTCGCTCCAACCTCCGGTAGCAGTCAAATCGATCGCCTCAGCTTCAGTCATAAATAGACAAAGAGGCAATAAGAAAAACAGGGCTCTTCCCATTAGATATGAAAGTTAAAGTGACAAAATTCATGCCACTTCAAATTCAAGTAACTTCATTCCGCCGTCAAAGTAAGGGTCACGGTCTTCTGCGCCTGCGTTACCACTCCGGCATCAACCGTAGCGGACAAGGTGTAGGTTATGGTCAGACCGCTTTCTGCGATGGTTTCAATTGAAGTTACTAAATCTGCAACTATGGACGATAAAATGACATCCCCTTCACTGGCACCATCGGTTGGAGCAGTCAGGTTTATCTCAAGGGTGACATTAGCCGGCATGTCGCTGTTAATGCCACCGGTCATCTTTCTGGCAGTCTGATTGGTGGTGATAGCCCAGGTGGTAGTATTGTTCGTATCCGCATTCGGCTCGGAACCTGCAGTGGCACTATTCACCACCAGGTTAGCCGGATCGCCGCTGACCGAAATTTCGTTGATGGCATCCACTTGGTAGGTAACCGTCTGCTGAGCGGTATTGCCTGCCAGGGCAAGACCACTTAGGCCTAAAACCAATCCCCATCCAAACAAGACAAGCGCAAGCGTCTTCATTTCCTTACCTCCCCCTCTTTTGTTTATGGTATGAAGCATCAGTTAGTTATCAATTTAACCTAGGTTGGCGCCACAAATAAAAAAGTTGGGGTGTAATTAGAATGCTCCATTCCTGCAATCTAACCGTCCCCAACTTTCTAACCGTCCCCAACTTTGAATTTCAAAAAAACCTGTAATGCCAAAAATCAGCGCCGCATGATTTTCTCTATAATAATACCCTCCTCCGTAAATTTCTTTTGTATGCTTCATTTTAATTATCGGATTCGTTTTCTCTATCTTTAGCCCTATAACTTAAGTTTATTTGTTCCTTTAGTGACGAGGTGGCTCTAATCACTTTAGAACTTGAAAGATCAATTAACACTGTCATAAATGGATTCGAAATTATACGCGCCAGTTTTGAATTAAAAAGCCGTATAGTCTTTATCGATAGTTATATTTCTATTATATCATCTATTCATATAATATACCTATTGTCTATATCCATACTACTATTCATTCAATTGGTTTTAGTAGCATCATCTATATTGCTTGCATATATACTCAGAATATTAGTGAATCTCACCAGATTACATTTCTCTTTCGACATTTTTGTAGATAGCATAGAATCATTAATCTTCTCGGCTTATAGAGATAATCTCATATGATGAAATTCATTATAAGAATGTTTAAAAGAAAACAGATCCTCCTTTCCCTTTCGTTGGGGACGGTTTTTATGGGTCCGGAGGATCTGTTTTATTCGTTTGTTAAAAAGCGAACTTAATAATTTGTAACAGAAATATGTTAGTAATTCTAATCATAATATTTAGGCAACAACTACATTATTAATATCGACATGTATTTAAAATTATTTATATGTAAAATAATATATATTAACCTTGGGGGAGCATCTATAAGGTAATAAATATTTGAACGCCTTCCTGAATATTAAATCTTGTTCTTACCGGAATAGGTTGAAACTCGGTTATAACCCGGATCAGCTTTTTACTGATAGAGGGGAATATGAATATTAATATGAGATAGTCTATGGTCAATCCGAATCTGCACTTAGGAGGACCCCGGGGGGGTGTTATTTATTAGGAATCCTAGGAACTACAGTTTTCGAGTTAATGTACCCTTGTTGATCCCATTTAGTGGCGCTTATTTTTAGGCTTTCCTGCTTTAATCTACCCTATTCCCCTATTTCACCCAGTTGATTGTCTGGATGCGGATAGGCTTTGGTTGGGTTAATGGGCTATGTTGTCTTGCAAGTACCATAGAAAGTACCCTATGGACCTCATGGAAGCAATTGGCTCAGACAGATATCTACCTAGACAGGTAGAGATCGAGGCTGAATCAATTGTGTTAAAGACTGTAAAGATACATCCATCATAGAAGACGAGATAATCCTCTTATAGTCAGAATATCGGTGAATTTGCAATCTTCAGCCCATCTCTATCACCCGGCTTATCTATAGAAGGAAATGTCATTCCTATGGTTATTTTGACCCATAAGATTTTGAAGTCATTAGATTCTTCACACAGCTAGTGCAGCGTTATCATTCTCTCAGGCTGTAATTCAATCGTGGTTAGTAAGAGATCATATTTATCTTTTGGAAGTTTATCTTTGCTATTTAACTTCACTGAGTCTACAATGCGAATGTGGAAGAAGTTCCCCAGAGCGGGAAATCATTTAAGATTTCCTCCAGCGATAAGAGTGTGCTCTTTCCTAGTGGAATACTTTATCTACTTCAAAAATACTTAAGGATTTATTGCGGAACATGACATGTTGAGCCGATAAATAAATAAGGGGTAAAAGCGAAGGGATCTCTTAAATTCTTTAACCGGAGATCCATCATTCAAGAAGAGTAATATGAAGACAATAAAAAGGATTTTGTTGATTTTTGCTGCCGACACTCTGATGATGCTTGTCTCTTGGGCGGGGGTGAGTTTGATTCTCTTTTGCGGCAGAGCAATTTTTACGCCACAAGCTGTATTTGCAAAGATGCTTTCGGTTTACTCTTTTTTTGTAGTAATGTTTTTCTATACCCTGTATCTGGTTTTTGACTTGTGTATATACATCACCATGGAAATCAGGTTGAAAAATGAATGTTCAGATACTAGATGAGATCATCCAGGGGCGTTTTGGATCCAAAGCGCTCTTTCGCTTAATTGTCTCAAGGATAATTAAGACCGTAGCCTTGTGTTTAATTTTCACTTTACTCCTTTGGTTGCTGCTACTTGAAGATTATGTTTTGCTGTTTCTCTCGCTGGGGGTAATTTCTGGGTTGATGATTTTCTGGATGTGGCGTTTTATGGAAAATGGTTTGAGAGGCAATCAAGAATAAGAAGATCATAATAAATCACCAGAAGTCGTAGACCTGGCTGAGCCTAAAAAGACCAACCAAATCAGTACTGTGAAAGACTGAACTTCCATCAATCGCTTCGACATTCCCTTTCTTATTTCGTCAAGTCGAGATAAAGACAAAGCTTTGAGATAATTATCCTTTTCTGCACAAAGAAGATTTTTGTCGTTTACAGAAAAGAGCCAAAGAAGAACTTGAGCTCATCTTCCTTTAAGAATAGTTCGGGTTTGCAACTGCCTCTATTTGATTGAACCCATAGAATTGTATAGCGGGAAGAAAGTAGACAGTAGTATGACGGCGGAAATGCCTCCGAAGGTCACCAGGATGAGAGGTTCCATAACAGTCAAAACCTTCTTAGTGGTTCTTCTCACATCTTTTTCAAAATATCCATTCACCAAAGCAAGTTGTTCTGCTACCCTGCCAGTTTGCTCCCCTAAAGCCACCATGGTGATCATAAAACCGGGAAAAGGGAGTCCTTTCATAGAGTCAGCGAGGGATTCACCCCGCTTTATCCTCTCCTCGATGGTTTCTATCGCTTTTACGATGCTTTTGTTGCCGATGGTCCCTTTGACTAAATCTAAAGAGGGAAGCAACCCAAAACCGGAACGGAGTAAGAGGGAGAGATAATGAGCGAAGGTGCATAACACGCTCTTTTGTATAACCGAGCCAAAAAGGGGAAACTTAAGCTTAAGGTAACTTAAAGTATAAGCTCCGCTCTCCGTCTTACGGTAAAAGAGAATAGCCACAAAGCCTAAGACGAGGAAAATCACAATAGGAATCCATAGGTGCATGATATTGCCAATGACGAACTGGACGATTCTGGTGTACCAGGGAATAGGCGCGCCCAGCTCTACCACCAATTTCATCATCTTGGGCATAAGATAGAAAGCATAAAAGCTGGTGACCGCGGTCATAACACACATGATCATGACCGGATATATTAAAGCCTGTTTTAGCTCTGCCTGCAGCTCATCTTGCTTTTCTAAAGAGATCGACAGTTCCTCCAATATGTCGGGTAGAGTGCCACCGGATTCTCCCGCTCTTATAGCCCCGAGATAGAATGGTGGAAATACCTTGGGGTAAGCAGCGATCGCTTCAGAAAAACTGCCGGTGGTTTCGATCCTTTTACAGATGTCTCCAATCACTTCCTGGAATTTAGGATTTGACTCCTGTTCCGCTATGGTCTGCAAGGACTTTAAAAGTGGTAGTCCCGCAGTAAACATCAGATGTAGTTGAATGGTAAAGGAGAGGACGTCTTTTTTGGTAACCTTCCCTGATCGGAATCCACCAGACTTCTTGCCTGCCTGTGCTTGAACCGAAATGGGATAAAGTCCTGACTCCCGAAGTTGACCTTCGGCGTCTTCCAGATTGTGGGCAGCAATGGCACCTTTTACTCTTTTGTCTTGGGCGTCTACTGCTTGATAGATGTACTGTGGCATTACCCTATCACCCTTCGAATCTCATCTATAGTGGTCACCCCATTGATCACCTTCTCGATTCCATCATCCAACATAGTCTTCATGTTGGCGGCTTTTTCCAGCTCGGTGGAGAGGGCTTTTTGAAGAATGAGCTCGTTTACCTTTTGGTTTGCCTCCAGCACCTCATATATTCCAATCCTTCCCTTATAACCACTGTGCTTGCACTTCTCGCATCCTTTTCCTCGATAGAAAACCGGATTCTTTAGATTCTGCAACTGTTCGAAATAGCTAAGCTCCTCCTCGGTAGGAGCATAGCTCTCCTTGCATTTAGGACATATCCTTCGAGCCAGCCTCTGGGCAATTACAGCCAGAAGAGAGGTGGATATCACAAAAGGCTCTATATCCATATCCAAAAGACGCGCTACTGCAGCAGAAGCGGTGTTGGCGTGCAAGGTGGTGAAAACCAAGTGACCGGTCATGGATGCTCGAAAAGCCATTTCGGCAGTCTCCTCATCTCTCATCTCTCCTAAAAGAATAATGTCCGGGTCATGACGCAAAATGGAGCGCAGACCTTTGGCAAAGGTATATCCCGCTTTTTCAAGTATGGGAGACTGTTTGGCCATGGGAAGCTGATATTCAACCGGATCTTCCAAAGTAATTAAGTTCTTTTCCAAGGTATTCAGAGTCGTTAGGGCAGCATAAAGGGTGGTGGATTTACCAGATCCGGTGGGACCTGTTATCACGATCATGCCAAAAGGTTTTTGAACCAATTTTTTGAACCTTTCTAAGTTTTCACCCCAATAACCCAGATCCGCCAGGCTCATAAGAAACTTGGGCTTCTGCAGTATTCTCATCACCACGCTTTCACCATAGAAAATAGGCATGGTGGAGACCCGGATGTCGATGTCCTGACTATTATAGGTAAAGCGAAAGCTTCCATCTTGCGGAATTCTCGATTCAGTTATGTCCAAGCTCGACATGATTTTTATCCGGCTAACCACTGCCCGATAGATCTTTTTGGGCAAGATGAAAGCCGTCTCCAGGATGCCATCTATTCGGTAACGCACCCGCCCCACGCTTTCATCCACTTCTATGTGAACATCGGTGGCCCTTTCCTTGATCCCCTGAGCGATCAAGGAATCGACCAATTTGATCAAGGGAGGAGTTTCCTCCTCCACCTCCTCTAAACTTAACGCTTGATTTAAGCTCTCTTCGATCACTTTTTCCGGGTCGACGGTCATGCCATAATAATCATCTATGTAGCCTAAAATGGTCTCTTGATCAGAAATCCTGGTTTCGATGGAGAGTTTGGTGATGTCCCTTAACTGGTCTATGGCGATGATATCATTGGGATTAGCCATAGCGACGGTCAATATCCCATTGTTTAGCTCCACCGGTATGAGTTTGTACGATCTAGCAATCTCTCCCGGGACCAACTTCACCGCCTCGCTGTCAATGGGGACCTTGGAGAAATCAAGGTAAGGAGTTTCCGTTTGCTGGCCTTGAAACTGAAGCACCTCCTCGTGGCTTATGAATCCTAATCTTTCGCAAACCTCTCCAAACTTGGCACCGGTCCGGTTTTTTTCTCTCTCTGCCAATTCAAACTTGCTTTTCGTTAACCTACCGGTTTGCAGCAGCATGTCTCCCAACGTCTGAGTCATTTCTCCTCCTTTTGCGAAAGAAGATAATTCAATCGATCCCGAACGCTTGGTTTCAAATCCTCCCCATTTTCCCCCGGAGCTTGTAAAAATAAACGATAGTACTTGATGGCATTTTCCTTATCCTTGCTCAGATCAAAAGCTCTGCCCAATTTATAAAGCACATGAGCATCGGTCGAATTGATTCGATAAGCTTTCATATAAAGCTCAAGCGCCTTGACCATTTCTCCTTTTTCCTCATAGATGCTTCCTAAAAGAAGATTGGCCTCTAGATTAAAGGAATCGATTTCCAGTAGTTTTCTTAGCTTGGCTTCAGCAGATTCATGGTTACCAGTCTGATAAAGGAGCAACCCCAAATTGAAAAGTACCCTGGGATCTAAAGGTTTTAAAGCATAAAGGAAGATTAACTCGCGTTCCGCCTCTTTATACCGACCGATCTGCAGGTAGGCAGTAGCCAAATTCATACGGGTTGGTTTATGACCAGGATCAAGGGAGAGAGCCTTTTTATAGAAATCAATGGCTCGAGCATAATCGCCTTGTTGATGATAAGAAGCCCCTTTATTATAAAACTTCTCGGCCCTGGAATTAGATTGGTCTATGATGCCAGTCGGTTTTGGCAATGATCTTTTCTCCGACGTTAGAAGAGAAGCTAAAACAGATCCCTCTGAAGGCTCCTTATTTTTTCCTCCGACCACCTTTCCCTCCTGATTAAGTTTCTCAGACATTTCATTTTTTGATTCTGCGGGAGGGGATGTGGGAGCTTTCTCTTCAGGGGCGTTCTCTTTTGCAGAAGGTGGAGTTCCGGCAAAAACCTTTCCCATATCAGGTGAAAGAACATTCTTTTCACCTTCGGAAGTTATCTCCTCCTCCTCTGGGATTTTCTTTTTGTTTTCTGACCTAGATGGGGTCATCGGCTTTTGTGGTGGTTTTATCTCCGGGGTTAACGTTTGGTTCTCTTCTTTATTCCCGGCAATCTGGCTTAAGGCAGTTTCCATGGAAGGCTCTCTCTGGGGTGCTGATATTCCCTTTTCTTGCTCACCAGCTTTTGGGGGTGCCTTAGGTTTTTGTTGAGTTAGAGATTTTTCCAAAGTTTTCTCTAAGGCATCTTCTTTCCCCTCTCCTGTTTTTGCCTCTAAAGTATCCTTGTTCTGTGGAGATACCTGTGGTTTGATTTTCGATAGTTTCTGTCTGGCACTTATCGATCGCTGGGGCACTTTAGATGGAACCTGCAGGGTGGGCTCAAGAAAAAATAAATACCCTCCGCCCAAAGAGCTTCCCAGGAAAATCAGAATAACCAGGAGAATGATGATTTTCCTTTTGGATTTTGATTCAGATGGTATCTCTGGTTGAACCGGTGGATTCTCCCGGCTCTCGACCTTTTCTATCGCTTTTGTTATTAGTCCCATTTCCTTTACCTTAAATCGCTATATTCTCTGTTGGTCCACACTCTCCCTCTATCCAGTATTTTGATTCCACTCAAACTTTCCCATCCCTCTAATACATTTTGCATGCTGATTTTTCTGCTATTCTCTATAAAAGCTGACATCATGGCTCTTTCACAAAGAACATTCACCATCCGGGGTAATCCTCCAGATATCTCATAGATCTTGCCTGCTGACTGAAAGGTAAATTCCACTGGGGAATCATCCTTAGCTATGGTCAGCTGATGTTGGATGTAAGGCAGCATCTCCTCTAACTTCAGAGGAAGGAGATGGTATCTAACCAGAATGCGCTGATCAAATTGTCTCAGTCTCCTCTCGTGCAATTTTTCCTCCAATTCCGTCTGACCGAACAAAACGATCTGAATCAGCTTCTGGTTCTCCGTCTCCAGATTGGAAAGTAATCTAAGCCCCTCCAAGGATTCAAAATCCAATCCTTGCGCCTCATCCAAAAAGATGACCACCCTCTGGTACTGCTGGCAAGTTGAAAGAAGGAGTTGGTGAATCTGTTCTACCAATCTTCTTTCGGTCCAATCCGGATGGTCAGCTTTTGATGCATTTAAATCCTCGAGAATCGCCAGCAAGAGCTCTTTCTGCGACAGACGTGGATCAGGGATATGGATTATCCGCAAATCCTCTCCAGCCTTACTTAAGAAATATCGGGAAAGCATGGTTTTGCCTGTGCCCGGCTCCCCAATGATCATGCTGAAACCCAATCCCTCATATATGCCATACCGCAGATGGTTTAAAGCTTCACTGGCTGAATGGGAGAAGAAAAAGAACTTAGGGTCCGGGGTAACCGAAAATGGGGATTCCTGGAATTTAAAGAAACTTTTGTACGCATCTAGAAGATCCACTCGCAGCAGAGCTTTTTTTCTGTTCTGATCAGGCACCGAAACTAGTCGGTTTCGACCCAAAGCTGCCGTACTGACTTCCTTTTCCTCTTCCGTAGACTTGATTATCAATCTCATTTCATCTTTCCCTCTTATCAAGAGTAGTGATATGTGAAGTCAAAAAGATCACAAGTTCCGCCTTCTGTTCTATCTTTTCCTTCCGCTTGAAAAAATAACCCAAAAGTGGCAGATCGCCCAGCAAGGGCACCTTATGTTCCGTGTCATTTAGTTTGGAGGTAATTAATCCCCCGATTATGATAGTCTCTCCGTTTTTCATCTGTACCAGGGTGCTGGTTTCCCGAATATCCACGTTGGGAGCTTTCAGGGTTTGTTTTTCAAATTGGAATTCGGACCAGGAGTTAGCGTCACTGACAATCGGAACCACATGCATAGTAACACAATCATCTGAGGAGATATAAGCGGTCACCCCCATAGTCAAGCCCAGCAGGACCGTTTTTTGGGTGGGAACAACTATGGGCTGTCCAATCTGAGCGCCACCAGCAATGCCGGTAAGCTCCCAGTAATTTAGTACTCTGCCGACATTAATCAGTGCGGTCTGTCCGTTGATTACACTGATTCTTGGTTTGGAGAGAACATTGACCTTTCCGTATGTTCCCAGAAGATCCAGAACTGCAGTTGCATCACTTCGGGAAGCAGTTAATTTCACTACCGAACCTGGTAAGCCTAAACTCTGGTTGGCGCTAACCTCGATTTTTTTGCCATTCAGCAGAAACGAATGCACAGCTGACCAATCTATTCCCCAGGATTGAGCTTGTTCCAAAGTCACCTCAACCACCTCCGCCTCGATCAGCACTTGTCGGGACAGGGAGCTTTTTATCTTCCCGATGAAGCTTTCCGCCATTTTGAGATTTTTCTTTCGATCGGTCACGATTACCATGCCGGCAAGCTTATTTATGATATATTGTCCATCTGAAGATACTATGTTTTTCATCCCTTCTTCCACCTGTTTCCAGAAGTCGACCGCCTCCTCGTCTGTGGTTCCGGTGATCTGGAATTGGCCGCTTATCCCGCCGGCATTGGGGATGGCTCCCAAGACGTTTCCTCCTACCTGAATCTGAGAACTGATTTTATTTGGGACATGGCCCAATTCGAAAATGCGAGTATCCACGAGTCTCACATGCAAGGTGGGACTTTCAGTGGAATACATATACTCAGTTGGGGCAAATATGTTATCCAGGGCTTCTTGCAGGGTTAAGTCCTGAAAGGATACGCTGACCGGAGTTCTTCGATTCACCTCTTTATCCCAAATGATATCGATATCCGCGTTCTTACATAAGGAAGAAAGAACCTCCTCGAGGGACAATCCTTTGGCGGAAAAGGAGAAAAGCTTTTCCTTCTGGCGCTCAATTTCCAATAGGGGAATCTGTCTTAATTGGGGCGGCACAGGCGGTGTATTTTCCATGCTTCTGGTGGTGTTTGCTTTTGCCTTCTCCATATCCTGCTTGGCAAGGTTGGAAGCGCATCCACCGAGAAGAAGGAGAACAAAAAATACGGAAAGAACAGCCTTTGAGGAATTACATTTCGTCATGATTCTCCTTCCTCCCTAAAAGTGGAACGATCGTAAAAGAAAACATAGATCTTGCCATCTCTCCAGAGAACGACACTATCCGTTTTGATTTCCCTTACTTCCCACCCGGCGAATTCCTCTCCTTCCCGCACCCAGCTTTCTTGTTCCCCGGAAACAATGAGCGCACTTTTTTCATCATCTGTGATCATGATCGCCTTGACCAGTACCGACTTGAGAGAATTAACTTGAGCTTTTTCCCCACCTGCGGATTCCGCTTCAGTCACTTTTCCTGGTGTTCCAACAACAACTGCTCCCGGCATCTGACCCTCCAAATCCTTTATCTCTTGTCTTAATTTTTTTTCCTCCAAAGAGAATTTCAAAAGTTCTATCTCTTTCTTGGTGGCATTGATTTTGTTCTCCAAATCCAAAAACTCTGGACTTTCACCACGAAAGGGATCCTTCAACTCCTTTAGAGCTTCAAAAAGAGGAGATTGGGTCGGCTTTTCTTCCTTCTTCGGTTTGGGAACTGATTTCTCCGTTCGCGGAGCTGGGCGCTCTTTTTCCGCAGTCATTTCGGTCCCGCTAGAGGTCATAAATTTAAGCAGGAAAAATCCCCCCAGAATCACAATCATGATGCCCAGTCCCCAGCGTAGTTTCTTTGATTTTAGACTTTCTGAAAATCCCATTTTATGCGCCTCCCGGGACGATGTAGTATTTGAGTTGTAATCTGAAAATCCCAGGCAATGCTACTTCCGTCCCACCAATGGTGAGTATCTCTACTGTAAAGGGGAAATCTCGAAATGTCTCCATCAGGTTCGTCATCTGGTTATACGTGATATTGTCTCTGAAGCCAATTTTAAGCAATACTTCATTTACCCCGATCATATCAGGGAAGTCTTTACTTTTCCTTTCATTCTCCACTTCCACTTCCGCTTGATATCCCTTCCGGGACAGAAAAGACAAGATGAATTTTTTTATTATAACTTTGTTGGCAATCGGATCATTTACCCGGGGAATCTGAGTGAGCACTTTCCCGGTCATTCGTCTCAATTCCAATGATTCTTCCAAATTTTTGACATAATCCAATCTCTGATTCAATTTGGTGAGATTTTCTTTCTGCTCTTTGATCTGGGTCTGGAGAGATTTGATCTTTTTCGTTCCCAGCACACAAAGAAGAGACATCAATATCACAAAAGCAAAAATGAGCCCTTTTTCTTTCATCAGATTAACTTTTAAGTTGATAGGTTATCTTGAAGTTTATTTTTTCCCCTTCTAATTTCTTTTCCACTACTTTGGTTCCAGTGAATAGAGGTGACTTGAGGAAATTATTCTGTAATTCCTCTACCAAGACCAGGGAGGTGATTTCATCTTGTCCGTCGGCTGATCCGCAGACATCCCCAGACCATCCGCTTTTTATCTTTCGGATGGTCATGCTCTTAAGAGCGATTCTCGGAGGCACAACCGCAGCCAGTTCCAGAAGGATTTCTGACCAACGAGGTTGAGAGTTTTCAATGGAGTGAGAAACAAGCTCCAGGGCCATCCCCTTCATAGTGTCTTCCTTCATCTTGATTTCACCTTTTATTCCCCCCTCGTAACCATTCAGATACTTGGTATCTAAAGAGAGTCGAAAGATGACTGAAGTGAAGACCAGAAGGATTATGACCAAGATGATGGAAAACAGGGAAAGTCTTTTTCTGGTCTTCCTTTTATCTTGAACTGATAAGGGGACAAACTTGAAGCGGAAACGATCTGGATTTATCAGGGCTAAGCCTAAACATCCGGGATATACACCGGAATTATCTTCTGTCCCCCGGAAAAAGGGTTGAGCGTTAAAGGGAAATATCTCCACGCCGGTCTTCTGCTTTAAGTTCTCCGAAATTTCTGAGGTGATGGAGTTTCCCGCGATCACTATTTTGGAAACTTTCTCGTTAGGAAAACTTTCAGCGTAGAAAAGGAGGGTACGGTATATATCCTTAGCCAGAGCTGAAATTTCAGGTTCATTCTCCCCTTGGGCCAAGGGCAGTTCTCGGGTTACCCTGATTTCTTTCCCTTTGAAAATGACGATCCGGCTTCGGGGATGAGCGATTTCCACAAATCCCACAGCCTCGTCCTCAGACAAAAGCCCCATTATCTCCAAAAGAGCTTGCAGAGCTAAGGGATAGGTGGTAAATAAACCGGGTTTGAGGGAGGTACCAACGAAAACCTGCGACATCTCTTCCAGAGCCTTTCTTTCTATACCCGCAGTTGTGGTAATAATATTGGTTTTGGAGCCGGGTGCGACTGTCTCCCCCAGGTCAAGCTGTTCAAACTGATAATTGCCTCCAAAAGCTTTCATCACCTCATTCTTGACCGCTTCCATAAGGGTCTTGCCTTTCAGATTAGGCAGGATAAAAGTCTTGTGAAAAGTTTTATCCATGGGAGCTGAAACCCTTATTTCCTTTATCTTTCCAGTCTTACTTCGCAGATACTCTCCTAGATAAGAAACATTGAGTTCCTGTGCTTCCACTATACGGAGTTCACCTTTTTTGTTATCCACTCCTGTTATCTTCGCTATTTCGCCAGTAAAGTCTATACATAAAAGCATTTTATTTTATCCCCCTAAGGACAGATATCATCCCCGCCACAGCCCTCGTCAATTTTATTGGGACCAGCAGAGTAAATTTTGTGATTGCCTGAATCCCAGCAATATTCGCTTCCCCAGGGATCCACTATATGATCAGCATTGCTTACCAGCCCGGCATTCACCAGAGACGATATACCGCTTATCAGAGCCCAATTGGTGACTCCATCGCAGTTGCCGGGCGGGTCCTTTAGACCACAGGTAGCGGTGTCCCCATCTTCATCGACAAAACCGTCGCCATCATCATCATTTGCAGCCAGTATCTCTGCAGCCTGGTTGAGAATCGCAACTTCCTCTTCTACCTCCCTCCTCCAGGCAATGGAGGAAGCCAGTTCGTTGGCCGAGAGATATACCAGGATATCATCGAACTCCGAAGATGAGCTTTTTTGGGTATACTCACCGTCGTTTAAATCGGCATTGCCTTCCTCAAATTTCAAGTTGGTTCCCGAGGATATTAGGACGAGGGCAGTACTGCCGATGGATTGGCCATCGACTCTCAGTCCTGACAAAGGCGATCCGTTATTCGTCGTTACATAGGCGTAATACTTGTTCGAGTAGATCTCATCCATCTGAGCAGAAGGAGGAAGGTTCAACTCCTCAATTGGTACCTTATATCCAGAATCGGGAGAAGGTAAAGTAAGTTGATTCTTATAATAGCCCAAGACCGTTTCTTTCACACTCTCCATCTCTTTTCTGGTTTTTACTTCCCTCTCCCTTTTGGCTGCCGCAGCATAAAATCCGACGAGCGAAACAGTGACCATCCCGATTATCGCCATGGCTATGCATAACTCCACCAGGCTAAATCCCTTATAAGAGTGTTTAAGGGCTATTCTGCGTAGCGAGAAGCTCATCCAATTTTCTCATTTTAAGACAAATTTTAAGCATTATCTGAAATTCGGGGAGGGGACACCGCTTTATGCAATGTCCCCTTCGCGTTGACAAGCAATCCATTAGTCGAGGAAGTAATAAAGATCGCATCTTCCTGTACCAACGTAGTTCCCACTTGTGGTTACTATACCGGAGGTGTCCACTCCATCGTCCAGCTGTTTGTCGATATTCTCGGCGACATCCTTGGGAAGGCTTATCTCGATGAAATTGCCATTCCGGTGGGCAGCTGGTGTTGAGGCTGTGTCGGCACCAAAGTAATACTTGGCTCCAAACGGACTTCTCTTGCTTTGATAGGCCAAGTTCTCGCCCTCAATAGCAGCCCATACGGAAGAGTCGCTATCGAGATATCCATCCGCACCCGCGTCACCCGGCAGTTGCAGGAATTTGTCAAAGTAGGTGTACACAGCTCCATAAAGACCTCGCAGGTCTTGGACCTGTCTCCTGACCTTGGCATTGCCAATCATCTGAGATCCTCCCAGAATTGCTCCGATCAGAAGACCGATGATGACCAAACCGATCGCCAACTCCACCAGGGTAAATCCTCCTTCATTACCGAGCAATTTTCTCATGCTCTTCATCCTTTTTTCACCCCCCTTCATTTTTTAAAGATTCATTCTATTCGCCTTAGTCCTCACTGTCAAATCAAACAGTTTTGAGGAACGGACGAAAAGCTTCCCATGCTCACTCTGTGAATGCTAATTCTCCTGCTTTTCAACTTAAAAGAGAATTTGCCACCCATTTATTCTTACTTGACTTTGATTTTTTGGAAATTTGAAAGCTAAACTTCCTTGAGATAACATATACCTCATGTTTTCTCGGAAGCGCTTTCCGCGGGCAAGAACAAAACATTTGATTTCACCGCGGCCGTCCCCTCAGCCCTTCCGCATGAACCATTTGGTTCATACTGTTGTTTGTGCTTATCGGCAGTTCCATTTAAAACTTTAAGAGAAATTTTCAAGTAAAAAGTAGATATAAGTTTTAAAGACAGGTTGATTCTAAAGATAGACCATACGCTTTTTGACCAATAAAAATCCGGGGGTACCGAAGAGTGCAGGTCTATCTTCGATAAAATCGTGAAAGGGGATAAATCAAATTTAAACTATGCTTGATCATATATTAATCCATTTGTTCGTTATCAATCAACCACCTTCAATTCATGTGACCGAATTGTGACTATGAACTGTCCAAAAAGCACAAAAACCATCCAAGACCATACAAAGCGCAAATTCACTTAACTTGAAGATTGAGATACCACAAGGCAGAAAGACAAAGAGATATAGAAATGTCAGGATTGGATTTCAAGTCCACTGCCTTACCAGTTAGGGCTAACCCTCCGGGGGAAAATCAGTTCTTAGTTCATGGTTCGTGGTTCGTAGACCACTCTGCTTCCACCCAAATTGTAATATCGAATCTGGGAGGAGAAATGCAAGAGAAAAGTTAAGGTATGATAAAGGCTTAAATGCGAGGTTTGGGGAAAATAAGCGAAGCTCTTCGGCGGCTTGGTCAACGATGGAATATTTCGGTTTTGAATTTTTTGGATTCCTTCATTTCTAGCTTATACTTATTTATCAGCCGATGCAGTTCCACCCGATGCATTCTGACCTCTTCGGCAGCTTTGGAGATGTTGTGATCGTGTTTGGTGAGGATGTGGTCCAAAAACGATTTCTCTATCTCCTCGACAGCTTTCTTCTTCAAAGCCCTCAACTCCCCGTAGCTCTCCGGCACCTTGGTCTTGTAATCGAAGCCGTTTCCCTCGAAGGTGACCTTGGGAAGATCGTCCTTGGTAATCCACTCCCCCTGGGCCAGGATGGCGGCGCGCTCGACGATATTCTCCAGCTCCCGGATGTTACCGGGAAAACTGTAGCGGTTCAGAATATTCAGCGCCTCCGGATCGATTCCCTTGATCTTCTTTCCGTTCTTCTTCCCGAAGCGCACAGCGAAAGATTCGGCCAAAGGAGCGATGTCCAATCTCCTCTCCCTTAAACCCGGAAGCTTGATATTGATCACGTTTATTCGATAGAACAGATCATCCCGAAATTTATTTTCTTTAACCAGAGAGAAAAGCTCTTTGTTGGTGGCGGCTATTATCCGCACGTCCGATTTTTTTATCCGATTGGATCCCAGGGGTTCAAATTGACGGGATTGGAGAAATCTCAGGATCTTCACCTGCAAAAGCGGACTCATCTCCCCGATCTCATCCAAAAATATGGTTCCCCCGTTTGCCACCTCGAATTTGCCCAGCTTCTTTTGAACCGCACCGGTGAAGGCACCCTTCTCGTATCCGAATAGTTCGCTCTCCAGAAGGGTTTCCGGAATGGCTGCGCAGTTGATGGGGACGAAAGGTTTTTTGGAGCGCCCGCTGTTGAAATGAATAGCCCGGGCCAAAAGCTCTTTTCCGGTTCCGGACTCCCCCTCGATCAAGACGGTGGCGTCGGTATCAGCCACGTCCGCCACGGTCTTGAGCACCTCCACCATCTGGGGGCTGTTGCCCAAGATCTCGTCGAATTTAAACCTCCCCCGCAGATCCTGCAGTAGCTTCTCCTGCGACTCTTTGAGCTCGGTAAACAGCAGGTTGTTCTCCAAAGCCACCGCCACCCGCTCCCCCAGAGAGGCCAAGAGCTTGGCATCATCCGGGGTGAAATAAGAATCGGCTCTGCCGTCGTCCAAATAGATTATGCCGATGGTTCTTTCCTTGGACATCAAGGGAACACAGAGGATGGAGATCACCGGATAAATCTGTTCCTCCTTCTCCTCGTCTTGCTCCTGTGATAAAAGCTGAGTGATGCAGACGGCGTTTCCGGTCTCGGTCGAAGCCTCGACGATCCGGTCGTTTATATCCTCCCTCTCCTCCTCGATCTCCTTTTTCTCACTGTCCTTGGCCAGGGAGAGTTTCACATTCTTGTTTTCGTCGAATATCTTCAGAAAGCAGCGCTCGCACGAGGTGATCTCCACCACCGAATCGACCACCTCCTCCAGAAGAACGCTCATGTCCCTTTCCGAATAGATGATGTTGGAAAGCTCATACAGGGTTTTGAAGGTTCTTCTCTCCTGTTCCAGCTCTTTGGATTCGGATTTGCTCAACCGATATTCCGAATCCAGCCGGGAGATGTTTTCCACCAGAGAATTTTCCAGACTGAGGGATTTCTTTTCGACGTTGTCCAAAAACGAGGAGGACCGCTCAATCGCCTCCACCAGTTTTTCCGGGGGGATGCTGGGATTCAAGCTGACCAGGTTCTGCTTTAGGCTCAGGATATCGCGGAAGATGGACTTGAGATTCCTCGACCCGCTTAATTTCAGCGTCTGAATGTTCTCCTCGACTTTATCTAAGGAGGATTTGGTCTTCGGCTTTTTCATGTTTTTGTAAGTCGTATGTTATCGTAGTAATATTAATTCAAAACAAAAATTTGTCAACAAAAAAGGATGAAGTGGAGATTAACTTTTCCAAAAAGAAAAACATCTCATCGCGGATGGTTTTGAATAAACGGAAACTCAAGTCAGTATTTCAAAATTTATGGCAGCTTCTGATATGCAGATGGTCGATAAACATAACAGACTAGAGGCAGTGGTTTTTTTGAGAAAAGAACATTAGCCCAGAGGTGATACTTAGAAGAACAGCTCGTACCAACAAGGTAAAAAAGCAAAGAGAAAAAAATCCTCCAGGGCAAAGAAGAGGCGGCTTTAGAGGAAGGGAGCTGACCTTCTCTTTCCTTTTAAATTTTCCATTTTTCGGAATAAAAGAGAGGGGGGATTTAACCAATAAAATGATTTCCCGTCTCTTTAGGAAGATTAAGAGAATGGTGCGATAATATAAATAAACCAGCATCCGTTTCAAATCGGATGCTGGTTATATGTAACCGGAATTAAAACAGTTAGAATCCCAGCTTAAGAAAATCGTCAATCTTCGGTTCTTTAATTCCCATGCCACAAATCGATAGCGGGCTATTTCTTCTGCTTCTCCATGATCAGGCTTCTCAGCTCGTTGTCCTTTGAAGTCACTTCCTGATGGACCTGGGCGGCAAGCTGTTTAGCCAGGTAGTAGTTTCCGGCAGAATATTCCGCTTTTGCCCTCTGGATCCCCTGATCCCATCGAGCCATCTCATCGGTCAGCATCCAAACGGATTCCGGGAGCTTCCATTGTTTGGAAAGGTCCTGGGTCTCGTGCAGCTGTTTCATGGCGCCATCGATGGCAGCAAGATAATCCTCCACCTCGGTTTTGGTCTCGTCTTTGTTGATGCCGGCTTGTTGCGCCGCCGATTCTGCAACTCCCTGGGCATTGATCAAAAGCTGTTTGGCGTCACCGTATTTTTTGGATGCGATCAAATTCTCCGCTTCGGTGATGGAGTTTTGTGCCTGAGTGAAAAGATCGGAAGCATATTTATCTGCCTCCGCCTCCTGAGCTTTCTGCAGGGCATCCTTGGCTGCAGCTAATTCCTTTTGGGGTGCGCTCTGACAGCTTAAAATCAAAATCAAAAAAGCGAAAACCACCAAACCAAAGACAGCAATTCCTTTTTTCATTTATCTATTCACCACCTTTCGTTCTTAGAATGTATTTTAGGTTTCTGATTATTCAATATGATTATATAAACGAGAACAATAAGGGAAAAAACAATCTAATTTTGAATTGGGACAAATATAAAAGCTGTGAAGGTTTTGTCAAGAAGATTTTACAGAGGATCTGATTTAGATATTTATTTGACACCAAGAACTTCCACACGTTTCCATAAAGGCGGTTCGATCTATTCCACCGTTACGCTCTTGGCTAAATTCCGGGGTTGGTCCACGTTGCAGCCGCGCATGACCGCCATATGGTAAGCCAACAGTTGCAGAGGTATGACGGAGAGAATGGGGGTTAAAAGCTCCAGGGTCTGAGGAATATAGACGACATGGTCTACCCTGTCCGCTATCTCCAAGTCTCCCTGGGTGGCGACCGCTATCACCTTTCCCTTTCGCGCCTTGATCTCCGCGATGTTGGACAAAACCTTGTCGTGCACCTTGTCCTTGAGTGCCACCACCACCACCGGCATGTTTTCGTCAATCAAGGCGATGGGTCCGTGTTTCATCTCCGCGGAGGGGTAACCTTCGGCATGGATATAGGAGATCTCCTTGAGCTTCAGGGCGCCCTCCAGGGCGACGGGGAAATTGAATCCCCGGCCCAGATACAGGAAGTTATTTTTCTGGTAGTATTTTTCGGCAATGGTTTTGATGGCAGAGTCATTCTTCAGTATCTGGTTTACCTGATCGGGGATCTTGTACATGGCATCGATGATTTCCCTACCCTGTTCCAGCGACATGGTTCGCATCCGGGCCAAAAGCAGGGAGATCAAGGACAAGACCATCATCTGAGAGGTGAAGGCTTTGGTGGAAGCCACCCCGATCTCGGGGCCGGCATGGATATAAACCCCGCCGTCGGTCTCCCGGGCGATGGTGCTCCCCACCACGTTGCAGATTCCCAGAACCGTAGCCCCCTTCCTTTTGGCTTCGCGCAGAGCCGCCATGGTGTCGGCAGTCTCTCCGGATTGGCTGATCACGAAGACCAAGGTCCCTTCGTTTATTATCGGGCTGCGGTAACGAAACTCGGAGGCATATTCCACCTCCACCGGAATCATGGCGGCATCCTCGATCATATATTCGCCCACCAATGCCGCATGCCAGGCAGTGCCGCAGGCGGATATGATGATCCGGTCGATCAAATGCAGCTCCTCATACAGCAGGTTCAGCCCGTTCAGCCGGGAGGTACCCTCCTCGTAGTTCAAGCGTCCCCGGATGGCATTCCACAGGGTGGTGGGCTGTTCGAATATCTCCTTGAGCATGAAGTGAGGGTAACCCTCTTTTTCGATCTGATCCAAAGTCCAGGAGATCTCCTGGATCTCCGGAGTGACCTCCACCTTGTCCACGGTGGAGATGTAAAACTGATCCGGTTCGACTAAGGCCACCTCCCGATCCTCCAGATAAACCACCCGGTTGGTGTGTCTCAAGATCGCCGCCACGTCGGAGGCTACGAAGTTCTCTCCCTTCCCCGATCCGATCACCAGCGGGCTTCCGTTCCGGGCTGCCACTATCTGGTGGGGATTGTTCTTGCACAATACCGCAATACCGTAAGTCCCCTCTACCTGAGACAGTGCCGCCTGTGTGGCTTCCAGAAGATTGCCGTCGTAGTATTCTTCAATTAAGTGAGCCAAGATCTCGGTGTCGGTGTCGGAGGTGAATTTATGCCCCTTGCGGAGCAGAAGCTCCCGCAAGCTGCGGTAGTTTTCGATGATGCCGTTATGCACCACGGCAATGTTCCCCTGGCAATCGAGGTGGGGGTGGGCATTCAGGTCGGTCGGTTCCCCGTGGGTGGCCCAGCGGGTGTGCGCTATACCGGTGGTGCTTTCGAATTTCTTGTTTTGGAGCAGAGCTTCCAGTCCGGATATCTTTCCGGCGCATTTCTCGAAGATCAACCCCTGTTCTTCCAATAAAGCAATTCCGGCTGAATCATATCCGCGATATTCCAGTCTTTTCAGACCTTCTATCAGCAGGGGGACCGCTTTTTCCCTTCCCACATATCCGATTATCCCGCACATCTCGACTCCTTGGCTTATTTAATTGGGCCTCAGGCCAAGCAATCCTTCAACGTCGCTCAGGACATGTGAAGGCTTGGCTACGCGGATTTATTATCTAAGAATACTATACGAAAGTCCTGGTGGATATTTCGAATCTACGAGTTTATTATCTTTAAAGCATCCGCTACCAGTTTGCCTGCTTCATGTTTTGACCTAGCTTCGGCGATTATTCGCACCTGGGGTTCGGTGTTGGATTTTCTCACCTGAAGCCAAAAATCGTCATAATCTATTCTCAAACCGTCCAGAGTACTTATCTTTCCAGCTGAATATTTTCTTTTTAGCTTTGATAAATTCCTTTCAAAGTTCTTAGTCAATCTCGCTTTCTCTTTTACCATGAAATATGGGGGAAGTTCCGATGCCAGCCGGCTCACGGATTTACCTGATTCCGCCAGATACTCCAAGATCAATGCCATCCCCACCAGTGCATCGCGCCCGCAGTGTAGCTCCGGCAGGATCACCCCCCCGTTCCCCTCACCTCCAATTATACCTTTTACCTGCTTTAACTTTCGAGCAACGTGAGCTTCACCAACTTTGGTTCGATATACTTTGGAGTCAAACTCTTTGACAATGTCATCTATCATTCGGGAGGTGGAGATGTTGGTCACCACATGTGACTTCGGTTTTTTACCTAAGATAAATCTGGTCGCCAAAGCTAAAGTTACTTCTTCACCTAAGGGTATCCCCTTTTCAGAGACTATGGCAAGACGATCCACATCGGGATCGTTGGCAAAGCCCAAATCGGCATGGTGTTTTTTTACCGCTTGACAAAGAGAAGTAAGATTCTTAGGCGTAGGTTCCGGGTCGTGGGGAAACAAGCCATTGGACTGGCAATTTAGCTCAATTACTGTACAACCCAAAGCTTTTAAAAGATCGGGAGAGACGACTCCGCCGGCACCATTACAACAGTCTAAAACCACCTTGAATTTTTTCTGTCTTATCAGCTTTACATTGATGTATTTTAGTCGCAGGATTTTTTCTATGTGGTTTTTGCTCCAAGTGGAGTCGAAACTGACTTTGCCTATTTTGTTCCAAGGTTGATATTTGATTCGGTCATTTTCCACCAGATCAAACAGCTTTTGATTCTCCTTCGGGCTCAAGAAGATTCCGTCCGAACCAACGAATTTCAATGCATTCCATTGAATCGGATTGTGGCTGGCGGTTATTATTATCCCCCCCCAGGCTTTCAGTTCCGGCACAGCTATTTCCACGGTGGGTGTGGCACAGATACCCAGATCTACTACTGAACAACCGGTGGCTAACAGTCCGGAGATGACCGTAGATTTTATCATCTCCCCGGAGGTGCGGGAATCCCTTCCCACCACCACCTTTCCGGATCGGCAAAGGTTTCCAAAGGCAGAGGAATATTTCAAGGCGATGTCCGGGGTTAAGCTTTTGCCTACCACCCCCCTGACACCAGAGATTCCTGCCATTAAATCATTTTGCATGAGGAAGACTCGTGGATTTCGGGAGAGGACGAACCGTTTTCTCTACCCAGTCGACCAGATTAAGGACAATCCGATCCACCACCTCATCCGGTATGCCGTCCAGATGGGCGGATTTCTTTCGCAAATCCACCTGGTCGTTGACGTGATCGATTACCAGAAGCTTATTTTGGGGGATCAAGGCGATTTCGGTGGAGAATAGATCCAGCTGGGATATCCGGGCGATTTTCCGCATGATGCGGTTGATGTCAGCATAAATTTTCTGTTCAATATCGGATGAGGATAAAGTATCAGTTATTTTGGTCTGGTCGTCCCACCAGCAGGGGAGAACCTCTCCACAGATATGGAAAACCCGGAACCAAGCTCTTTTGCCATTTAAAATAACAGGTGAGATCTTCTCCTGGACTAAATATTTATCATAGTGAAACTGTTGGCGCGCGGATTGGATGTCATCTATCGTATGGGCGTCCAAAACCACCCCGTCACCGCTTCCGCCGCAAGCGGGTTTGATCACAAAGGGTTTTCCCACCTTATCCAGATAGGTGGAATCGAGCTCGGGGCTGTCGTCCCAGGGAGGCAATATGATGGTATAAGGAACGTATATTCCATTGGAGAGGAATTCTAGGTGCATGGTGGCTTTGTCGGTTGCCCAGGTGGCTCTGTCCATGTCGTTGATCATCCTGGCTCCCTGCTCCTTCATCATATCCACCAGCTGTTCGAAATCCTCCTCCTGATCGGAAGCCCGGTCGAAAAAGATTTTGAAGTTAAGCTCTCCTTTTTCCATCCGGGTGATGGTTTCGAACAGATTATGGAAATTGATCAGATAGGGGGATAATCCCCGCTTCACACACTGGCTATCTATCTGGAATACAAAATCGGCATCGTATTTCCAGCACCAGCTGATAGCTAAATCATATGTCTGCAAACCATTACCTCATCTGTGTGGTTTTAGTTAACCATCATAACTATCCAGGAGAATAAAACTCCTTACGGTAAATTATATATCGGAAGGATTAAGCTACAATTTATTATACCGCAGAATTGGATATTAGACTTATTTTTTCTGGAAACACTAAAACCGCTTTCCATTCACCAGGTTTAGTAACGCAAACGAGCTATTAAAGTTACAAAAGAGGAATTTGCTTTTGCAATATGGCATAGGCATCCTTCGACCCTTCGATAAACTCAGGATGCTGACAGTTCGACTTCGCTCACTGTCCCTGAGCGAAGCCGAAGGGAGCGAAGTCGAAGCACAAAGCTCAGGACTAATCGTAAAACCTCTGCGCCACTCCACGAAATAAATATATTAGCTCCCGGATATCTTTCAATCGTACTCTGAACTGGTGAGAGAAGCAACAATCTTAAATTCCCCCGGAGATCGATATCTTATGCACCCCACCTAAATCAGCATAGGAGGAATAAGCGTAATCAAAACGGTAGACCTTCCAGGTTACGCCGAAACCGGCAGCGAAGCCAGCCAGATTGTCCTTGTCAGAATTGGTCTTATAGTTCTTACCGAAGGAACTCCAGCCGACCCTTAAATAAAGGGGTTTGAGGGCGGTGAGTTCCCCCCCCACACTAAAATAGACGTCGTTATCAACTGGCTTGGCAACATCTGCGGCAAAAATCAGGGGTAGTTCCCTCAACCGGTGAGATATCCCCACTTTGATCGATGCCGGCAGCTGATCTTTATGCGATTCGGTGGCGCCCTGAAGCTGAACTCCTATGTTCTGAGCCACTCCCCCGATATGAGTGTGACCGTCCCTGGAAATATATAAAGCTCCCACATCCATAGCCAGTGCGTCGGAGGAATATCCCTCGATCTTTTCGTAGATGAACTTTCCGGTTCCGCCCAGGCTGACATTGGCATTCAAGCTCCGGGAGAAGGATAAAGCGAAAGCAAAGTCCGATGCACCGAAGGTACCCAGGTTTGTCCCCTGAGCATCGGTCTTGGTCAAAGAACCGTAATTGAAATAGCAGATGGATGCGCCTACTTTTAGATTTTCACTGTAGGGATGAACGTATCCCAGAAAACCGGATTGGATGTCGCTAAGATAATTATTATAGGTGGTGAAGAAACGTCTCCCCTCGGTTTGAATCAACCCCGCGGGATTAAAATATAAGGCGGATTCGTCGTTGGACAAGCCGACGAAAGCTCCTCCCATTCCGGTGGACCTGGCGCTGGGATCGATTTTCAAGAAACTATAAGCGGTGGTGCCGACCTTGGAATTGACTCCCCAGGAAACAGAGGAAATCAAAAAGATCAGGCATATCCCGAACATCCCAAAAGTAATTGCTTTTTTCATTTTAATCCTCATGATGGGCTTGATTCCAATACACTCTTAAGTATTACCTCTCCGATAATACGATTGTTTGTCATCCGGTTGAATTTACTGCTGCCGGTATCAAATGTCAACGATTTTTGAGAAGCGAATCTTCCTCCTCATGCTATAAAGGTAACTCCGGTGGAGGCAACTTATGGTTATCCCTACTCCCTTTATTCCCTTTATCTTACACCTTCCACCTTTCACCTAAGGACTACCATCCTTTCACGGTTTTGTTGACGATATCCTCCGCCAATTTGTCCAATGCTCTTTGCCTCCCCATATCCTCGGTTTCGTCCTGGGCGGAATAGATTCCCCAGCCCTGGACGTTATCCTCTTTCCAGATAACCTTGTTGTTTTTCTTCTCCTCGAAGCTGGCATTAACCCAGATTCGGACTATGTATTCCTTGACGTTTTCGTTTTCGTCATAAGTATAAGCTTCCCGGGTATATTTGGTGATCGTTCCGCGCAGGATGGAATCGGCTATTTTCTCGTTGACCACCTTCAGGGTGTTATCCTGGACGAAGCGGTTGGCGATATTTGTGGTCAGATCTTCGCGAATGCCGTATTGATCGGTTTGGTTGTCGAATAAAGGCACGGCGATGGTCTTGATCCCCGATACTCCGGACCCGGAAAAGGAGTATACCCCGCAGCCAGTTACAGAAAACAGAAGACATAAGACGGAAAACAGAAGACAGTAATCAGTAAATCGTGAATATGATTTATTGGGAATTGTGGTTGTCGATTGATAGTGAGTATTTTGCATTTTCATATTAATTTTCACAAGACCTTTCCCCTTTAGTCCCCCTCTCCATTTCATGGAGGGGGAGATAGGGGGAGAGGTGAATCAGTTATCTCGGTTCCCTTAGCTTTTTTCTTATTCGCATTGTGCGTTTGGATGAGCATTTCACCATGAACTCATGCATCTCGTGGAGCCACTCCAGCTTTTTCTTGGGCGGTATCTTCATAAACCTCAAAAGGCGCTCGTCTTCGGTTTCCCACTGGAAAGTCATAGGTCCTTCCTAAATTTTTTAATGTTAGTTAACTCCTCTATATCGAGTTTATCGACCGCCCTTCCTGTTTTCTTTTTCATCTTTATCAGATCATCTATCGAGATGACCGGCAATTTCAAATCGTCAATTTTAATGTGAACTATATTTCTTTCGGCTTCCTCAAAAGACACCGGTGATTCTATTATTAGATCTACTTCTTTTAGCTCTCCCTCTTTATAGAAGTTGAGAGCTTTCATATGTTTTTTTTCGATCCACTCTTCTCTTGTCTTTTTATCTGCAATTTTCATGGGATCAACCGGTTGTTTTACCCGATAACCCTGGTCTTTCATAATTTCGACTATCTTTTTAAGATTATCATCGCTCATGTCGACAAGAATATCCAAGTCAACCGTGCTTCTCATTGCTCCCAGAAGATTAACCGCAATTCCACCGACGAGCACATATTTAACTTTTTGCTTTTGAAATGCCCGGAATATCTCTTCATAGATGATCATTTTCTGGGTAACCTTTCATTGACAAGCTAATGCAAAGAACCAGGAGCTTCTGATCTTAGACTTGTGGATTATTGAGCAGAGAGGTTTAGTTATCGGCATAGACACGCTTTGGTTTGCTAACAGGTCCTATGATTTTGAATTTTGAACTTGGATTATTCTCCCCCTCACCCGTTATCTTCCTCCTGGTTGAGGAGAGGAAATTTTTACGATTTTTCCACTCTTTATTACTTGATCGACCAAATTCACTCCATAATGACATGGAATTTCTTTGTGATTTTGCACGTTCCAGATGACCAGATCGGCTTTCTTCCCCTTCTCTATGCTTCCCACTTCACTTGATTTATCTACGGCGTAGGCGGAGTTTATCGTTGAAGCGGTGATGGCTTCGGCGGGAGTCATCTTCATCATCAGACAAGCTAAGCTCAAGATAATGGGCATGGATTCGGTCATGGAGCTGCCCGGATTGAAATCGGTTGCCAATGCTATCGGTAAACCTTCATCTATCATCTTTCGCGCAGGGGGATATTCCTTTATACCCAAACCGAAACAAGCTCCGGGCAACAATACCCCAATTACACCGGCTTGCTTCATCATCTGGATACCTTCGTCATCGATAAACTCCAGATGATCTGCAGAGACAGCTTTTAGCTCTGCTGCGAGTTTTGTTCCACCTAAGGGAGAAAGCTGATCTGCATGGAGTTTGAGCTTAAAACCATGTTTCTTTGCAGCAGTCAATATCTCCCTTGATTCTTCAATATCAAAGACACCTTTTTCACAGAAAATGTCACAGAAGACAGCCAATTTTCTTTTTGCCACTTCCGGGATCATCTTTTCGGTTATCAATTTTATATAATCCTTGCGCTTGTTCTTATATTCCTCCGGGATTTCGTGCGCTCCAAGAAAAGTAGGAATCAGATCAATGGGATGAATCCGGCTAAGCTTTTCTATCACCTCCAGCATTTTGATCTCATCTTCCAAAGACAATCCATATCCGCTTTTGGCTTCGATAGTGGTGGTTCCGTAAGAGAGCATACGGTCCAGTCGAGGTAGGGCTAACTGGATCAACTCCTCTTTTGATTTTGATCTTAAAGCTTTGACGCTGGATTTGATTCCTCCTCCGGATGCAGCGATCTCCTGATAGCTTTTCCCCTTGATCCGCATCTCGAATTCCTCCTCCCGGGTATTGGCAAAAACCGGGTGGGTGTGACAGTCAACAAATCCGGGAAGAATGACTTTACCCTTTGCATCAATTACCTTAGTCTGCTTATCGATCTTAAGTTGCTCTAAAACCTCTTTTGTTTTGCCAACCGCTTTGATGGTGTCAGAGGATATGGCGACTGCCCCATCTTCGATTATCCCCAGATTTTCCATATGTTTTCCGGTTCGGGGACCTTTTTGGTCTGAATGCAGGGTCAGAAGCTGATGGGCGTTTTGGATTATTAAAGTGGTTGGTTTCATTTTTGTTCTATTCCAAATTCCAGCGGGTGGAGTTGAAGTTTCACCTTTACAATTTTACATGATTTTCATTTTGTTGCCTTCAGCGAAAACATCAGCGGGATGAGCTCCTGGTTATTGGGCAACCTCCACTTACCTGGTTCAGTTTGTTCCAAAAATGGGAAAACATCGTAATTTGCATAAGGAAACTCATGCACGAATACAATCTTTAAACCGGCCTGAATGATAGCATTGATAATGTCGCTGAGACTGTGAGTCCACTCATAAGATGGATTAACCACTTTAGCAGAACGGTCGGCATAAGAACCTTCCGGTCCATATTTCGTCGGTTGAGATGAGTAGAAATATGTATGACTGAATTTCAATTCGGTGGTGTAACTTTCGTTCTCAAAGACATTGCAGATGGGATGGCTTTCAATAATATAAAATATCCCTCCGGGTTTGAGAAAGTGAGAAATGATTTTTGCCCATCCTTTAATATCGGGCAACCAACATAAAACTCCGATAGATGTGAATACGATATCGAATTTATCGGACAATACCTGGGGTAGATCGTAGATGTCAGAACGGATGAAGTTTGCCTGGAGGCTCAACTCTTTACTTAAGGATTTCGCCAGCTCGATCGCCTTATCGGAAAAGTCCACCCCCGTAACTTTGGCACCGAGACGTGCCCAGGACAGAGTATCCATCCCGAAATGGCACTGCAGGTGAAGCAGCGATTTGCCGGATACATCACCTAACTCCTCCAATTCGGTGGAATGAAGCGTACACCTGCCGGATTTGAAGCCTTCGACATCATAGGACTTCGATTTGGCGTTAATCGGAGCCCATTCGTTCCAGAGCGCTAAATTGGTTTTTAGGTAATGTTTCATTTTAGGTAGGGGCGAACCGTTAGATTCGCCCGAAATGTGAATTGAATCATTTAACAGCGGGTGAAGCTAAAGCTTCACCCCTACGGTTTTGCTGCAATCCTACTTCTGGGTGGAGCTAAATCTCCACCCCTACTTTTCTACTTTCCAATTACATTTTCAACATCGGTATTTTTATTCCCTTTTCTTTTGCAAACTTTACGGCATCTTCGTAACCTGCATCGGCATGACGCATGACTCCGGTTCCCGGATCGTTGGTTAAAACCCGTTCCAATCTGATTTTCATCTCCTTGGAGCCATCCGCTACGATAACCATTCCAGCATGGATGGAGTTGCCGATGCCCACTCCCCCACCGTGATGCACCGATACCCAGGAGGCACCTGAAACCGCATTCAAAAGCCCGTTTAAAATGGGCCAATCGGCGATGGCATCCGAGCCATCTTTCATTCCTTCCGTCTCCCGGTAAGGTGAAGCAACCGAACCACAGTCCAGATGATCTCTTCCGATGACTATGGGTGCTTTTAGTTTTCCCCGTTTGACCATGCGGTTGATGATGTCTCCGAAATGCGCTCTTTCCCCATATCCCAGCCAGCAGATTCGAGCAGGCAGTCCCTGGAATTGAACCTTCTTTCCGGCGAGCTTGATCCAGCGGGTCAACGGCTCATTCTGTTTGAATTCTCTCAGCACCACTTTGTCGGTTTGACGAATGTCCTCCGGATCACCGGATAAAGCAGCCCACCGGAAGGGTCCCTTCCCTTCAAAAAATAACGGCCGTATGTACGCAGGAATGAAGCCCGGATAGGCGAAAGCATCCTCGACCCCGGCTTTTTGCGCCTGACCGCGGAGATTGTTTCCGTAATCGAATACCACCGCTCCCTGCTTTTGAAAACCGAGCATGGCTTGGGTGTGAACGGCGATCGACTCCATGGATTTTTTTATATATTCCCGGGGATTCTCTTTTCTTAACACCACAGCTTCTTCATATGGAATACCGGCGGGGACATAACCGTTCAACTCATCATGGGCGCTGGTCTGATCTGTCACCACATCCGGGATTATTCCTCTTCGCAGAATCTCCGGATGAGTCTCGGCACAGTTTCCCAAAAGCCCGACAGAAAGGGATTTTCTTTTCTCCTTAGCTTTTAATATCCAGCTTAAAGCTTCATCCAGATTATTGGTCATCTTTTCGCAATAACCTTTAGAGAGCCTTCTTTCGATTCTGGCTATGTCCACCTCCACGCAAAGAATGGCAGCACCGTTCATGGTTCCGGCCAATGGCTGAGCACCGCCCATCCCTCCCATACCACCGGTAAGAATGAATCTTCCTGCAAGATCACCGCCAAAATGTATTTTCGCCACGCTAGCTAAGGTCTCGTAAGTCCCCTGCAGAATCCCCTGAGTGCCGATGTAAATCCAGCTGCCTGCGGTCATCTGGCCGAACATAATCAGTCCCAATCTCTCCAGTTCCCGGAATTTCTCCCAGGTGGCCCAGGCGGGGACCAAGTGTGAGTTGGCTATCAATACCCGGGGAGCATACGGGTGGGTCTTGAAGATGCCCACGGGTTTGCCGGATTGAACCAACAGGGTTTCATTATTCTCCAGGTTTTTCAAGCTCTCCACGATAGCATGATAGCATTCCCAGTTACGGGCGGCTTTGCCTGATCCGCCATAGATGATCAACTCCTGTGGCTTTTCCGCCACCTCCTCATCCAGATTGTTCATCAGCATGCGCATGGCTGCTTCCTGATGCCAACCCTTGCAGGAGATGGCATTTCCTCGGGGTGCTCTTACAGGCGTGTATTCCATGTTAAACCTCCAAACTCTATTTCAACAGACTTGCTAATTTTTCCGGGTAAAATATTTCAAACTTCTCTTGTAGTATTTTTTCCTCAGTGGTTTTCCTTTTCTTCTGCAAACTCTATTGAAACAAATCAAAGCAAGTTTATTATTAATATTTAAAATATGGGATCTAATCCTGCCTGTTTGCATAGCTCGTTGGCAGTTATTCGATCGAGAGTTCGGTGCCTTTTAATCGGTATTGTTTTAATTCCATTAGTATAGATGGAGTGTTTGCCACCTTCACGTAGCAAGTAGAATCCGTTTTCTCTGAAATGTTTTATTATGGCAGTCCGCTTTACCGACATTCTATACCTCTGCAGGCAATTGTTCTATCAGAGCCCCACCCATTGGAATCTCTTTCCTTTGTTTTCGATAGGCTTGGATCATTTCATGTAAAGCATCCTTAAGCATCTCTCTGCATTCTTCGAGGGTTTTACCTTCGGTGATTACCTCGGGCCATTCTACCAACTGTCCCATATAACCAGACTTGATTTTTGTATACTTGGCGGTATAGTTTTTTAACATGTGATTCTGCCTTTTAAGAAGTTACTTTTTATGACTTGCTCTTGAGAGTTATTACACCATATGTGACAATTAGTCATCAAGTTGAATTCTGCAATAAAATACGAAATATTAACCTGAAAAGCAATAATCTTCGATTTTCAAAAGATAATTCGAGAGGGGAGCAGGTGGAAGCGAATCGGACTATTGAGATTCTTCGTCCCCCGTACGGGGGACTCAGAATGACATGGGGTGGTTTATATTTAGATGCCTTCTGTGGTCCGGTGTTGTTTTATTCTCAATTTGGTCACCGAACCATCCAGATACAGGGTGAGCTTTCGGGGGGCATTTTCGAAATCCGGCGTTTCGTAACCATCCTCAATTTCCTTCAGACTAATATGTGAAAAACTGGTGGTGCTCATCTTGGCGTGATTTTCAATTCTCAAAGCCATCTCCTCCGGAAAAGAGAGGTAAAGGGTGGATGCTTTGGAGGTGATCCGTCCGGTGACATTATCGACCAGGTCGCCGATGATAATATCGATATGAGAAGCCTTTGAATCCATATCGAGATTAACTACCTTAAGATCGGAAAGGTCGAGTTTTATCCGGTCGGCCTTAGCGTTAACTTTTAAATCAAAAGGGATGCGATCGGATAACCTGACCTTCCATTCCTTTTTCTCGCTCTCCCCCCACCATACCTTGGTCCAACCCCAACTCCAACCCCGATGCGTTCTTCCGTCGTCCTTGATCTCGATAGCAGCTGAGTTATCCGCGGCTATCTTACGGTAATCTGTCGATGGCTTTTTATCCCAATAGTCCAATTCCGCCGAAATCAGCTTATCCGTTCCGGAGGAAAGCTTCAGATCCCCTGCACTTATCTCGAGGGTGGCGTTGACTTTAGTCAAAGTAGTATCTAAGCCCTGACTCCAAAGATAGGCTTCGCTGGTTCGATGGATCCGGCTGAAATCCGGTTTGAAAATCAATGCCGGACCCAAGATGGCGATAACGAACAGAAGGGGTGATAGGATTGAAAGAATGGATAGACCGGTTTTCTTAAATAACAATTCGATTCCGATGGCGACCAGGGCAACGGGCCAGAGTGAAAGAATCCTCCACCACACCATCCAGGAGAGCTGTCCGGTGGTGTTCAAAAGCAAAACCAATCCCACGGAAATTAAAATGGCTCCGGTTCTTATTCTTCCGATATGCATTTTTAAAATCTCCTTAATAACGAATTAATGTATTTATCCAGCAGAGGATTTCTTTTGGAATGCTCGAAATAGCATCACGGCACCGATGATTATCAGAATAACCGGCCAGAGGTAGCTGAACTTAAACCAGCGCACCAGATTGTTCAGCAGAAAGATCAAGCCGACGAATATCAGCGCCAGTCCCGGCAGATATATGTTCAGCTTAGACTTCTCCGGCGACACCACCACCTCCTCCATATAGGGACGGCGAGGTATGATTATGCATCCGATAAGATAGGCCAAAAGTCCGACACCATCGGCAAAGACTAAAAGCACCGCCACCACCCGCAGGATGGTGGGATCGACGTTCAGATACTCCCCCAAACCCCCGCAGATGCCGGCGATGATGGAATTGGTTCGGGAACGGTAAAGTTTCTTCTCCATAAGTTCACCTCTTATTTTGTGTTCTACTGGAGTATACGAGATATCGGATAGGGAGGATTCAAATAATTGTCTTTATGTATCCTAAAGGTTGGAGAATTGGAGTGCTTTGATTTTCCCCCTTACCCTATCCGGTGAAGCATGTATACTCATCTCCTCACAAGGAAGAGGATTACGCTTAATTGCACGGCGTAGTTCGGTTAGGGTTTAGTTCGATTAGCTCACTACAAGTAGGTTACGTATCGGTTTCGTGTTGCGATTTGTCAGGGGGACAATAAATGACCAAGAATACAAGGAATTTGATCTATGGCTGTTGATCTTCCTCTTTTTTTTCCGGTCCCTTGGAGGTAGAGCCGTCCTCTTTCTTCTTTTCCTTATCTTTGCTCATCTCATCCACGAAATTCATCCTCAGCTCGAACAGAGCGTGCTCCAAAAATTTCCTCTCATTCTCCGACAAGCTATTTTTAGTTTTGTTTTGAATCATCTCCAGCATACCGATGGAGAATCGGGCTTGATCCAAGTCCCGCTCGATCTTCTGGGTGATCGGATTCTGCACCTTGCCCATCTGCTGCAGGGCGGCGGTCTGAAACATCAACACCAGCTGAATGAAATGAAGCTCGTCTTTCTTACCGGTTTCATCGTTAACCATATTGTCCCTTTTTTGGATTGGATTAGAACACTTAGCCCGGTGTTAAAAAGAAGAGCCAAGGTTCACTGTCTGAATTCCTCTTGAGGTACTAATTATTATCTCCCCCAGCCAATCTTTTAGCCACGGTGATGTTGTGATGAAGATCCATGCACTCGGCGTCGATTTTCTTCAAAAGCCTCTTCAAATCGTAATCGTCCACTTCGCGGATGATCTCCTTTATGTTTTTTTCCAACAGGCTAATCACTACCAATGATTTGCCCAGCTTTTCTGATGTTTTCATGTTTTCCTTCCGGTTTTACGGTTAATCCAGACTTTAAATTCGAAAATTCGATTACGTTCACATGATCTGAGATTTTGCCTACTCTATTCGATGCTCCGGATCTTCCAAAGTTTTTCCGAGATAAGCCGCATGTCCAGCCGGTATTGATCCATCACGGCCTGAGAGATGTCGTGGGGATCGATCCCGTAATCGTTCAATCCCCGGGCTTTTACCGGTACATTCCGGCTGGAGACATTTATCCCCAGATGTATTTTGGTAGAGACAGGGGTTTTAACCATAGCCGAGACGGTGAGCTTGTAGTCGGCCTCAAACAGATCGTCCCCCCATCTCTGCAGAACGTCCCCTTTGAGCCGATGATTGAGTTTGTCCTTCACGATGTCCACCAGAAGCTTCTGCCTTAAGATGGCTTTTTCCAAATCCAGATCGAAATGCTCCACCAGAAAATGGAGCATACTCTCGCTTTTGATCTGGGTCTTCTTTTTGAAATGATCTATGCCGACGATGTATTTTTCGTCTATCTGGCAAGGCCCGATGAATGAGAGGATGCTATCTCCGGGTATATCGTAGTGAGTATAAGCCCAATAGGAGGTGAGCTGCTCGCCGGTGAACAAGATTTCCTCTTTAATGAAAAGTGATTGCATGGGTTGAACTCCTTTAAAAATGTCCGCCGTCAGTCGTCCGCAGTCCGCAGCAAAAACCTATTTTAGACGATCAGGACAGAAGTTTTATTTTTCTTCGAAATGACTTATTAGTTTATTCAAAACTTGGAATGTCCGTCAACCGTCTACCGTTGTTCAAACATGTCCGGAGGTGGCTGCTAAAACTTTTTCGTTTGACGGACAGGATTCTCCATATTTTATACATTTTTTGGTCTAACCAATATCGACTAACGAAAATCTCTTTTTATATTTACGGAGGAAAGTCGCCCGGATGCATTGATTTTCGTTTTGGGTTAACTTGGGGTCCTCCTGAATTGTCTTGAAAGCCCAATCCCGGGCCTGGTATAAAAGTTTGGCGTCGGCGATAATGTCCGCTATCTGAAGCTCGGGCAGACCGTGCTGGCGGGTTCCGAAGAATTCACCCGGTCCGCGCAATTTAAGATCGATCTCGGAGATTTTGAATCCGTCATTGGTAGCAGTCATGGCCTGAAGCCTTTTTCTTGCCTCATCCGATAAGGGATAATTCGCCACTAAAAGACAATAAGATTGGTCCGCCCCCCGACCGATCCTTCCCCTCAATTGATGTAATTGAGAAAGCCCGAACCTCTCGGCGTGTTCGATTACCATCACCGTGGCGCTGGGAACGTCCACCCCCACCTCTACGACGGTGGTGGCCACTAAAATATCGTATTCTCCCCGCCTAAATGCCTGCATTATGCTTTCCCGCTCCTTGCTCTTAATTCGTCCATGCAAAAGTGCCAGTCGACGTTGCGGGAAGACCTTTTCCTTTAACATTTCGTAACTCTCAGTAGCTGCCTTCAGGTCCGCCTTCTCGGTTTCCTCCACCAGGGGATAAACCACATAGGTCTGATGCCCCTTCTTCAACTCCTCCTCCAGAAACTGGTACATCTGCATCCGGTTACTTTCCGTCCAAATAGACGTTTTTACCGGTTTCCTTCCAGGAGGAAGTGCATCTATAACCGAAACATCGAGATCACCATACAAAGTCAAAGCCAGACTGCGGGGAATGGGGGTAGCGGTCATCACCAGCACGTCGGGGGAGAGTCCCTTCATCTTTAGCTTGGCTCTCTGCATCACCCCAAAACGGTGCTGTTCGTCTATCACCACCAGACCCAGTTTGGCAAACTCCACGCTCTGTTGAATCAATGCATGGGTGCCGATCACCACCTGGGCTGTGCCACTTTTTATGTCCTGTATTGTGCTCTTTCTCTCCGGGCCAGTCACCGAGCTGGTCAGCAAAGCTATCTTGACCCCCAGAGATTCCAGCATTTGATGCAAAGTGATGTGATGCTGCTCCGCCAAAAGCTCGGTGGGGGACATCAGGGCAGCCTGATAATTGCTCTCCACCGCCATGAGCATGGCGAAGAGCGCTACTATTGTTTTGCCGGAGCCGACGTCCCCTTGCAGCAGCCGGTGCATGCTGTTTTTTGACATCATATCCTGCTTGATTTCGGTCAAGACCCTCTTCTGGGCGTCGGTAAGCTGGAAAGGTAAAACCTTCAGAAGTTGACGGACCAAATCGCCAGGCGGTTGAAAAGATATCCCTTCCTCCCGATGGATCTTCTGCTTCTTTAAAGCCAGCATCAGCTCCAGATAGAACAGCTCGTCGAAGGCCAGTCGTGCTCTTGCCTCTTCTGCAGATTTCATATCATCCGGGAAATGGATTTTCCTTATGGCGCCCGTCAGCCCCATTAAGTTTGTATCTCCTATAATTTTATCCGGAAGGGTTTCCTGGATCAGAGAGGGGACTTCATCCAAAAGGGGCTTTAGCACTCTCCTAAATCCCCGGCTATCGAGCCAGACTTTTTTAAGCTCGGCGGTGGAGGGATAAAGTGGAATGATCCTTCCGGTATGGATCAGATCGTCACCGGAGACTTCTTCTTCCGATTTCTTGGAGATTATCTCAAACTCCGGGTGGACTATCTGGAAACCGCCGTAGACGGTCACTTGGCCCGAGGCGACCACCAGATCGTTTTCCTCAAAGAGCTTTTGGGTCCACCTCCAATTATTGAACCAGACCAGTCTAACGTATCCGGTGTTATCTCTCAAGATCACATGAAACTGGGGTTTTCTCGGCCTTCGGACCTTCTTTATCCCCGTTGCCTCCACCCTTCCGATCACCGTGGTCGTCATCCCCTCTTTCAATTGCCCCATGGGAAGGATGGTGCTGCGGTCCAAATATCTGCGAGGAACGTAATAGAGAAGGTCTTCGACGGTTTGGATGCCGATCTGTTTCAAAGCTTCGGCCTTTACCGGACCGATGCCTTTGAGATATTGAATCGAGCTGGTCAACTCTACATGGATATGTTTTTCTTTCTTGGTCGTAACGGTTGGCAAAGATACTCCTTTAAGATAAGCTGCGGTTTGAAATCACAGCTAATATAAGAACAGATTTTCATAATTGTCAAGAATTTTAGGAAAAGAATGAGACTAAGACAACAGCTCTTATTATAAAGGGGACAAATGTATCCACCCTGTAGCCTCCTCTTTTCTCTATGTCCAGAGCTGAGAAGGAGATGGTAAACTTTGTCCTCCCCTATAGGGGGAGGCCTAACTACAATTTTTCTATCATTTCTGTGGTGAAAAGGATGGCACCGGATTTATTGAGGAGCATTTATTTTTAACTCGAGGACCAAATGAAAACTCTTTCGTTTCTTAGGAACATTTTTTTGGGGGCGTTTTTTCGCCATAAGAAGTCCGCTGGTACCAACATTCCGATGGTTCAAAGATTCTCGGCAATAAAAAAACCAGATCAAAACATTAAGAATTTTCCCACCTCTCCGGTCTCGCGAAGAACCTCTTATTTGGACCAGGAAGGGCTTATTCTGCCTGGTGCTTGTTTCCAGGATAATTCCTTTAGGGTCAAACTCTACCGCTTCTTAAGGGACAATATCCCCATTCTAAATTCTGCCGTATGGATTTGGACAAGAATATGTACCGCCCCTGCATACTTTGAGCTTAAAGGGTCGGAAGACCCTGTTCTTTTGGACAATGGAACCGAGGTGATAAGAGAATTGGACCGGAGAATTTACCAGCACAGTTTCCAGAAATTCGGAGGGGTGGATGCGCTCTTGGTCCAGTTCTTCAGGTCGCTTTTTACCGACGGGGCCGTTTGCGGGGAGCTGGTCTTGACCCCTTCCCGGGATAGTCTGGATAAGTTCTATTTCATCGACCCGGCTACCATTCGATTGAAACTGAAAAACGAGAACAGCTGGGAGATCTTTCAAGAGGCGGATGGAGATTTAACCAAGCTGAATCCTTCCTCGACCTTTTATGTGGGATTGGATCCCGATCCGGACGATCCCCGGGGGAAAAGCATCTTAAGCTCCATCCCTTTTGTGGCGCGGGTGGAACAGAGACTGTTGGAGGACATGCAGAAGACCATGCATAATGCGGGCTATCATCGCCTGCACCTGAAGATCAAGCCGCCGGATAGAAACTCCGGAGAGTCAGAGGAGACTTATATCTCCCGGGCGAACAAATATTTCGAGAATACGGCGGAGATGGTAAGAAAGCTGGCGCCGGAGGACAACCCCGTAACCTGGAACGATGTTTCGATCGAGTACATCGGCCCATCCGGCCATATCTCCTCCTCGCATTACTGGTACATCAATCACAAATCCTTGATCGAAGACATCTGCGCCGGAGTGCACCTGGACCCATCCATTTTGGGTTACTCGTACGGCTCGGCCCAGAGCTGGGCACAATTCAAGTACGAGCTGATCCTGCAGAACGTCGTCTCCATCCAGAGAAGCGCCAAGAGATTTTTGGAATGGATGAGAAACATCGAGCTGGCGCTGCACGGTTTGCCTCTGGAGTGCGAGCATCACTTCGACAACCGGAAGTTCTTCGGCATGCTGGAGCAGAGAGAGGCGGAGAGGGTGCATCTGGAGAACGTCATCCGCAAGAAGGAGACGGGTTTGATCACCGAGGATCAGGCAAAGAGGGAGATGGAATGGTGAAACGTCCGCTGAAGACCGTCCGTTGTCGGTCGTCCGTCGACCGTCGCTAAAACTGTCAACGGATGAAACGGAATGATGGATGACTAATGACGGATTACGAAAAATCTGTTGAAAAAGTCAAAGAGCGTCCACAGTTGACAGTCCATAGTTCATCGCTTAAAACTGTCAACGGATGAAACGGATAGAAGGGAATAATGGATGACTAATGACGGATGACGGATAAAGGCATTTATTGTTGTCGTTTAAGATAAATTTGTTCACAATTCAAATAGCATAATATATGACTCTATAACCTCATCATCCTGAATAGGTCAACTTGAGGGCTAAAGTCCAGAGAGGAATGTGGTGAGAGTTCAATTCATTCCACGACCTAAAGGTCGTGGCAATAAAAGGTATCGATTACTTTACCTAAACTTATGTTGCAGTCCACTACCCGCTTCAGTGGCATATTAGATGAAACCTGAAGAAGTTGAATTGTGCCACATAGTCTAAACGGAGTTTAGCAGATTAAAAGGAAAGAATAATTTCCGGGAGAAATATATTAGGTGTTCGTTTATTGGTGTGGTAACTCAGAGGGATAATTTTGTACTCGCGTCGAGGTTCGCATTTCGTAACACGAACATCGATACCAGCATCGCTACCGATAAACGAGCTTCGAGTTCTTATAGGATGATACAAGGATGACCGTTTGCGTAAATTCGATAAAGAATTCTGGCAGAAGTCACTGGCCGATCCGGTCTTCTTCGCCAGCAAATTTTTGGAAATCAAACCCCATGAAGGACAGGTTAAATGGCTGCAAAACTCCACCAAACCGGAAAATGCCCTTCATACCGGCAACCGCTGGGGAAAAAGCTTAGTCCAAGCCATCAAAATCCTTCACCGCTGCATCTTTAAAATCAGAAATACCAAATACGATCAGACCTCCAAATACGAGGCGATCAATGCCTCCATAACACTGGATCAGGCCAAGATCATCTTCGAAAACGTGATCCGGCTGGTCAAAGGGAAACCGGATTTGGAGAGGAAAATCAAAGAGATAAAGTTTACCCCGTTTCCCCACATCGTTTTCAGAAACGGTGCCATCTTTTGGGCGAGATCGACCCAAAGAAGGGGGGAGTATCTTTTGGGACGGGATTACGATTATTTCAACTTCGATGAAGTGGCGTTCGAGGCGCATCCGGAATACGTGGTCAATCAGGTGATCATGATGAGATTGGCAGATAGAGCGGGGATTCTGGATTATTCCTCTACCCCCAAAGGAAAAAACTGGTTTTACCGGAAGTGTTGCGAACTTCAGAAAAACCCGGATTTCGGGTATGTTCAAAACGGTGATTCGCGGGAGAATCCGAACATCAGTCAGGAGTATCTGGAGCGAAAGATCAAGAGTCTTCCCCCCAGCAAGATCGAGCAGAATATCAAAGGTCTGTTCATCGACGATGCCAACCAGGTGATAAGAGAAGAGTATATCCGCGATGCCATGAATTCATCCACTGGATTGGCCTTACCCATTGACGGACACAGATATTGTCACGGCTGGGATTTGGCACGCAAAAGGACTTTCACCGTGGGAATCACGCTGGATGTCACCTCGAAACCATATCAATTGGTTGCATTCGAGCGATTCCAGAGGGAATGGAAGGACGTTTATGCAACGATAAGGTTGCGGCACAAAGAATATGGCGGAGAGATAATCATTGATTCCACCGGCTTGGGGGACGTGATATTGGCGGAGCTGTCGGACATCAGACCGGTGGGATTCAATTTTGGCGAAAGGGGAGGAAAGGCAAAGTCGGAGCTGGTTGCCAATTTGGAAAAGATGCATGCTTTGGGGGAGGTAGCTTATCCTTATATCGAGCAGATCGAAGAAGGGGTATTGTGGACCTTGCAGGATGAATTGCGAAATTTCTACTGGGACAAAAACCAGGAATGCGATGCGGTGATGGCTTTGGCGCTGGCTTTGTGGCTGGTGAGAGAAAGTAAGAACGCTTCGGTGATTCTGATGCCGAGGGTGGAGAAGATTTAAAACCGTCCGCCAACCATCGTCCGCAGACCGCCGCAAAGGCAAAACCTTAAAGATGTCCGCCGACGGCAGTCCGCCGACCGTTGCTAAGACAAAACCTTAAACCTGTCCACGGTCGACAGTCTATAGTCCACAGATAAAATCATTAACAGATTTATAGTGAGCGAAGTGAATCTTTTGAGCGGATTTAACGAATGGAATAAGTCCGTGTTACTTCAGCTTCGTTTAGGACAATATGTGATGGATTAACTAAATGTCAAAAAATAAACCCCGCTATGGGCGGGGTTTATTTGGGGGGAGCATCTGATTTGGGGCTTAATCGGCTCTGCGAATTATCCGGTTCTTTATCTCGCTTCGTTTAAATCAAACTTTATAAATAAACATTTTCCCTAAATTCCAGATCGATATGTACAGATTATCATCTCGGGCAGGTCAAGTTTATGTAACGTCTTCCCGTGGATGGCGCTGGCAGTTGCTTGAAAAGGAGACGAAGGGGCATTACTCTCCTCATCGATGTTTTCGAATGTCACGAATAGGAAAAGGACCACGATCAGAATACCGATCGCCAGAAAAAATAATTTGGACGTCTCCTTTTCTATCTTCACCCGAACTTCCCGCTGATAACCAAAAATGAAATTCATATTCACACCCTCTCTTTGTTTTTATATGCGTTCAATCATAATTTAAGCAAACCTTATGCCTGTTTCGGCAACCCTCCCCTCTGCCACTTATCTTGTTGTGAGAGTTAGAGATGGGTGGATTGAGGTATTCTTGTTTTTAAGAATCTTAAGAGAGAATATGCAAGTGGGTGCAGAAAGTGGAATCTAAGGTTCAAAAGTTCAAAGGTTCAAGGGTTCAATTAGACTGATGCAAAAATTGTAGAGGTTTGGTGGTGAAAAGGATGGGAGCAGTATTAGTGAGAGAATGAAATAAATTTGTATCTACATTTTCAGGAGATCAAGTGGAAGAGCTTTTAGCATACGTAGGGGCAGAGCTGAAAAAACCGGAGGAGGAGATTTCGGATGAACTGGTCTTTTTGATCAACTCCCGGATCAAGCCTCCCAAGGCGGTGACCAAAGAGGAGATCTTCGTCCGGACCATGTATTTGGTCTCGGATGAGATCAATTCTTACGGCGGCTGCTTTCCATTGGAAGAACTGCACAACCTTACCAGTTTAGTGGTTGATTCCCCGGTGATGATCGGGCATACCAAGGAGAAGCTTCCCATCGCCAGAAACTTCAAGGCAGAGGTGGTGCAAAAAGATGGTAAGAACTGGGTGAAGGTATGGTTCTACTGGCTGAAAAACTCAAAGGATGCATTCTCATTGAAGGAAAATATCGACCACGGGATCTATAAAGAATGCTCTTTAGGATTTGTCTTTGAGTTTCCCGAATGCTCCATCTGCGGTGAAGACATGAGGAAGTGCCAGCATGTGCCGTTCAAGTCCTATCGCTCTGAAAAGGACAAAGGGGCAAGGGTCAAGGGTCAAGAAGACGAGGAAAGCGATACTCAAACAGCCTTCTTTAATTATCGAAACGTCACCCGGGTGTTGGAGACATCTTTGGTCTATCGGGGAGCGGTACCCAATACTTCCATGTCGGACGAGCTGTGGTTATTAAAGAAGTGTGGAAAGGAAAAGACCAACAGTGAACTTAACCACTCCCCCGCCTCCGAGTCGATACGGATTCATAAAGAGATGGTGGAAGAAATACTCAAACAGGCTGGTATCTTCGACCAAGTCAAGCTGGTGGGTGGCGTTGCGGATTCGGGTTATTCCGATCATGATTTAGACATTATCTGTCCTCCCCAGATGGAGGTGCTGGTTTTAGGGGCGCTGCCCCCCGGCTTGCAATCCAGAGTCCATATCGTTCAGGATTTAAGCCAACATCAAAAAGAGGTTATACCATTCCAATTCATTACCCCAACCAAACCGAGGAAATCCAACTCGATTTCCAATGAGGTTTTCCTTCTGGACGATCTTCTCTCCCTTTCCGGTGAGTTTATCGTCGAGCCGAAATATGATGGAGTAAGAGTACAGATTCATAAGAAAGATGATGAGGTGAGGATTTTCACAGACGAGGGAAACCGAATTGAAGAGAAGTTTCCTCATCTAATGAAAGATGTTCTAACCAACGCTCAAGAAAATTTCATCCTGGATGGAGAGTTGGTGAAATATAAAGGGAATTCGCGCCTTTCACATAAAGAAGTGGCGGGATACATTCACTCAAAAGGTTCCTCAGACAAAAGTGGTTCTCCTGACGATTCCCATTTCCAATTCAAGCTTTTTGATCTGATTTCTTTAAACGGAGAAGACAAAACCTCTCTCCCGTTGGAGCAGAGGAAAAAGCTTTTGGATGAATTCTTCCCCGACACTAATTCCATTCAAAAAGTCAAATACGATAAAGCCATAGCTCGGGATTTGTCTTCGAGGATCAAAAATATTGCGACCTCAGAAGGGGCAATGATCAAAAAGAGCGATTCGGGCTACTTTGAAAGCGAAAACTGGTATAAATGGAAACGATATTTCGAGCTGGATGTTTTGATAACCTCCGTTCAGGAGAATAAAGGCGGTTCCTATAACTATACCTGTGCTGTAGGAAGCAGAATTGATCCCATACAAATCGGAATCACCTATTCCACTTCAATCCAAGCCAAGAAGGGGGAGATAATACGGGTCAGGGTCGATTATGTGACCAAGGTAGATGGGCGTTTCACCTGGTATGCTCCCCGGGTGATGGACCTAAGGTCGGATAAAAAAGAGCCGGATCCGATATCAGTGCTGGAAAACATGTCCGCCGACCGTCGTCCGCAGTCCGCCGCCAAACCCCTTTCTGCGACGGACGACGGACTTCGGACGATGGACAAATTCGTGCTTCAGCTTCACTGGTGGGGGGAGGCGAAACATCATGACCTGCGATTATTGAGGGGAAAAGTGGTTTTGGGATTGACCCTGTTCGAGATGGACTTGAAGGAACTGGACAGGGGGAGAAGATTTTTGTGCGAATGGAAAGATTATCATGATCCCAAATGGATGGAATTCGAAGGGGAAATACCTCCGCAGAAGGATGGTGCTGAAGGAAATCCTTCCAAGAATCTGACGGCTTATATGAAAATTTTGGACAGAGGAACATATAAATTCCGCGAAAGACAGGATGATTTCTCGCGTTTGCAAATTGAGGGGAAAATTCTTAACGGAATTTATCTGGTGAGAAAAGTCAATCTGAAGGGCAAGGAGAGGTGGCTGTTCTGGAAGGGGTCAACGGATTAAACGGTCAACGGATTAAACGGATTAAGCAGATGGAAATGTGTTCTTAATAATAATATTCATAGTTTAACGTATGGAAAGTCATAGATTTATCTCCAAAATACAAATCATCCAATTTCTGGTGGCGTTCTTTGTGACCGCTTTCGGGATCATCACTGCCTACTACGCCACAATTGCGGGAATAAAGGTTGATCTTTCGCAGAAAGCGGAGACGGTGGTGGTTAACCAGCTGGACAAAAGACTCTCCAACATCGAATTGATGCTGAACAAAAATTTCCTGACCAAGGAGGAATTCTACCAGTTCAGCCAGGATTTACATGACCGGTTATCGAGGATGGAATATCAGATGACGGAAATACAGAAGAGGTGGTAGTAGGAAAAAACAGATTGCAGATTGAAGATTGCAAAATGCAAAGTGCAAATTGAAAAGAGCAAGAGAAGAACTAGTGAAAAGACATAAAGGCAAAAGGTAAAATCAACTTACAGATTAGAATGAGAAAGAGGTGTGCATGAATAATGAGAGACTAATTGAATCCTTGGAGAAACATCGACTCGCCATCCAAGATGAGACAATCTCGAAACTGGATTTTGATCAAATGGAAAATGATTTGAAAGAGGCGGCTTCAGCTTTAAAAGTTTTAGAGAAGAAAGAAAAGCTCTGCGATCAGCTGGCGGACGATTTCAAATCGGAGATCAAAAGGATGGCTCTGACCCTCTCCCGGGCCAAAGGGAATTTGGGCTCGACCGGTCTGGTGGAGAAGCTTCTGTCCTCTCCGGATATGAGCTATGACGATTTGAAATTCCTAAGGGATAAAGTCAGAGAGGAATTCAACCAGAGCTTTCCTGCAAGTCCGCAATATGGAGTGATGGAAAACCAGGTTGAGCCTAATTGCAAGATGGGAGACTTTAAAACAGGGGTAAGGACGAATCTTTAGATTCGCCAATAAAACTTACAAACAATTGTGGGTGTGATGACCCGAAGAGATGTCGTAAAAGACAAGCTTCAAATAAGAAATGAGAAACGAGAAATGAGAGTTGAGTTAAGCCTCAAGAATCAAAGCTCATTGCTCTAAACTGAAAAGGAGAGAAAAATGGGAATTAGAGATCAGAATCTGGAAGCCACCGGAGCTACCTTTGCCACCTTCTCCATAAAGCAAACCGGTGGAGTGGATGATCTTAAAGATTCAGACATGGGCAAGGCGGTCAAGCTGACCGGAAACAACCAAGTGGGACCCGCTACCGACGGCTCGGTTTTCCTGGGGAAGCTGGTCGATCTGACCTTGACCGACTCCGACAACGGGAAGAGAGTGGCTACGGTGCAGATCGGGGGGATCATGACCGTTCCCATCACCACCACCTATCCCACGGTCGGTGATAGGGTGGTGGGTGGAGCCAACGGAACGGTGAAACAAGCACCGGCATTGACCGGTTATGATCCGGCAGGAGGAAACGTCGCCCGGGGGACGGTCATCGCGGTGAACGGGACCAGCGAGTGTACGGTGGTGATATAAACTTTGTCCACCGTCCATCGTCCGATGTCCGCCGCTAAAATCAAAAAACGTTTATGTTAACAGTCTGTAATCCGCAACTGAAAGGTTTTGCTATGGTCGACGGACAATGGTCAATGGACATTAACGAAAAGGAGAAAAAATGGAATTGGAAAAATTACTGGAGACGAAAGAGGAGAAAAAGCTGTTGGAACTTGCAGCCGGGGAAAAAGTGATATCCGGGCATTTGGATCTCTCCAGAGCCAAGGAGATCAAAGTCAGCCGGGAGACATACTTAGAGGCGCAATCCCGGGGGATGACCCTATCCGAGCTTTTGGAGACCGAAGACTACGATCCCAGCGGCATCAACTCACCTCTGGATGCGTTTGAAAGGCAACTGGCGGTGCATGACATGAAAGTGGGAGGGAAAAATCCGGTCACGGTCGAGCTTTTCTATCAGGGGGCGCCGGCGCTTCTACCCGAATTCATGATGAGGGAGATAAAGAGGGGCCAGCAGATGCGACCGGAGCTGGATAAGCTGATCGCCAGCACCAGCCTGATCTCCAACTCGCGCTATACCCCCTTCTACGTCAACGTCACTCCGGCTCAGACCAAGCTCTCTTTGCGGCCAATCGGTGATTTGGCGGAGATTCCCACTTTGACGGTGGCAGAACAGCTTCACTCCATAACCGTGCCGGACTACGGGATGACTCTGAAGGCCTCCTACAAAGCCTTAAGGCATCGCACCACCGCTCAGTTCAAGGTCCTGCTGTGGTACATCGGATTCAGGCTGCAGGCGGATAAGATGGGGCTTTTGGTGAATACCATCATAAACGGGGACGGGAACGGCAATGCCGCCACGGTGATAAACACCGCCTCGTCTGGAAGCCTGACCTATGCGGATTTGGTCACGCTGTGGAACGAGTTCTTCCCCTTCGAGATGAACACCATCCTGTGCCACAAGGATAAGATCAAGACCGTTCTCATCCTGGACGAGTTCAAAGATCCCATGGCGGGTTTCATGTTCCAGAAGACGGGTGATTTAGTCTCCCCCTTAGGATCAAGCTTGGTCCGGTGCGACGACGTTCCCTCCGATTTGGTGATCGGACTGGATAACCGCTTTGCCATGGAGGAGGTGGTGAGCCAGCCCCTGATGGTGGAATATGATAAGGTGATCGAACAGAAGCTGGAGGAGGCGGTCATATCCGAATCGGTGGCTTATGCCAAGGTGATCAAAGAGGCGGGCTTGGTTTTGGATACGGTGTGGGCGTAAAAAAGTTCACGGTTGACAGTTCACGGTTCACGGTAAAGAAAAGACAAAAAAGTCCACGGTCCGCAGTCCATAGTCCACGGCCAAAAGCTTTTAGCAATGGACGGTCGACTGTGGACTGTGGACAGATGAAGGAGAAGTGAAGGGAATTTACCATGCAGAAACTTATCGATACGGTCAATTCATACTACGCTACCGGTATTCATCCCCAGGCAAAGATATTCAAAGTCCCGCTGGGGCAATATCAGGACCGGGTGGTAATCATCTATCCCAAAACCGCAAACCAGTTGGTGTATGTTTGGTCGGATCCGCCTTATCTTTCCTGGTCAGAGCCGGCCAGCGTGGGCACGGATAGTGCCGATTATCCCGCCTCGGCTTTTATGGATTCCACCGGCAATATCTATGTGGTGTATACTCAGCAGACCACTTTGTATTTACTGGAACGGAAATTAAACTTCTCTCAGGGAAGCTGGAGCCCGGGAACGGTCAACACCGTCTGCAGCGTAGGACAGAGTTATTTTCCCCAGATCATCAAAGATACCATGAATCGTCTGTGGGTATCCTGGACCTATTACGATCCGGCAGCGGAGTGCTATTTCATTCAGGTCAAGACCTCTCAAGACGACGGAGCCACCTGGGGGACGGGTCCTTCCGATCCGGGTCCGACTTTAACTAACGGGAGCGCTTCCTGCTTTAGCCAGCTGCTCCTCCATTCATCCTTCGTCCGCTGCTTCTATTCCAACGACTCCACCCTTCTGGCTTTTCGTTCCAGGGGTTTACAGTCCTCGGAGTGGGATTCCCAAGAGACCATCTATTCCGGATCTCCCATCGACGATAATTTCTGCGCAGATTTATCTTCAGATAATAAGGTGGGAATCATCTTTCCCGGAGCATCCTCACTTCTTTACCGGGAGTTCGATGGGAACAGCTGGAGCGGATTGTACCCGGTGGAATCCAGCTTGCCTTCATCTTTGGCCATTAAATTCATGGGAAATGTTCCATACGTTTTCTTTACCAAAGGCATAGGGGATGGCCAGAACCAGCTATTCTGCTCCTACAAAGAGGGGTCATCTTTCACCACCCCTATTTCGTTCGAGCCCGGGCAGAAACCCTTCGACCAGGTTCTATGTTACGATGATTCAGCGGGGAATAAGTACTATGACCGAACCATCCCTGCTTCCGATTCCAACCCTGCCGACGTGTATCATCCCACATCTGGTGCATTAATAAAGGATGCGGATGATGCTATATATCTGGGGATGGACGCTAAATTCAACTTAGTCCGCATCATTTTATCTACTGCAGGAGTAGGAGGAGCGGTAAAATGGCAGGTGTGGAACGGAGAAACCTGGTCCGATTTCGTACCCCACTCCGGGAGCTATCATCTGGATTCGCCGGAGAAGACGGTGATCTTGTGGCAGGATTTGAGCTCTGTCCCATCAGATTGGCAGATTTGTCCGGTAAATGGTGTGGCTAAATTCTGGATAAGGATAGTGACCGTCACCCCCTTCGTCACTTCACCAATTGGAACCCAGATAACGGCGGTACCAGAGATAAAATTCCTAAAAGCGTTAAAGGTTTAAAGTTCAAAGTTCAAAAAGATGAGGGTTCAAGTGTTCAAAAGTTTAAAGGTTCAAAGGTTTAAGGGTTCAATATTCAACCTTACACCTTTCACCTAACACCTAACACCTAACACCCAGACTTCAGGATTAAAAATATGAGTTTTACGAACATAGATTTAGTTAAAAAGCATATCGGAGAGCATGAGCTGGGCTCAGTAAGCAAAAAGAATGCTGCCTGTCAATTGACCGGTGAGACTTATTTTCAGCTTCCCCACATTATGCTCCAAACCGGTTCGGAAAAGGTGAAGGCGAAGGAGCAGAATATTCCTATCCAGGAGACGATGAGCTTTGCTTCGTCCGATTCGATGCTGTTATCGCACCAGGAGCTTATTCCCGACACCGTGGTGGTGGCAAACGATTCCTCGCTGGGAGAGATATATGCTGAAAATATCGATTACACCATCGATTATGATAATGGGAAGCTCACTCGCATTCCCGGTGGGTCAATCCCCTCAAGAGTCTCGGTGGTGATCTGGTATTTTTACTACCGGGTATATGTCAAAGAGATCGATTACCAGATCGATTATGCCAAGGGTCAAATTAGAAGGAAAAGCTCCGGAGAGATTGAAGATGGTCAATGGGTGCTGGTGGATTACACGGTGGAGTATTCGCTTTTAAACGATGAGGTGATCGAAAACGCCATAAAAGAAGCCAATGATCAGATCATGCAGTATATCGATGATGCTTATTCAAACTCTACCGACCAGGCTCTGGTGACCGCCGAGACCTATCTGGCAGTTTCAATATTGGGCAATATCAAAGCCATGGAGGCGATCAACCAGCCGGTGGGAACCGGCTCATCCGGACAGGCTCATTCCATTTCTTTGGCCTGGGCTAAGATGTCGGGTGTGTATCAGGGTCAGGCATACGAAATACTAAAGCGTTTCAGAAAAGATCCGGGCGGGTTCTGCTCTCCGCATGCGGTGAGGTCGATTAGGTAAAATGTCCATTGTCCGCAGTCGGTCGACCATTGCTACACCTTAAAAAGATCCACAGTCTTTATACCCCACTTAGGTCAAGTCAACAGTCCGTAATCCACAGCTGAGAGATTTTGCTGCGGTCGACGGACAATGGACGGCGAACGAAGAGGGGGTGGTGTGAGGTGAAAGGAAAAAAATATGAACGTTACTTTAGATTACCTTCGGGGGAGAAGGACCTGGGTGGTGTCAAATTTTGTGGTATGGGGGGATTGGTCACTTGCATCCTTCATGCTTCTTTACACCGAAACAGGGGAGACTTCCAAGAGGATCATGCTGGCGGAAAATAATCTGGGCGGACTGGATCAGGTAGTCAGTTTTTCCGGTCTTTTTGATTTCAAAGGAAATCGGCTGCCCGAGGTTATTTCCCATCCCAAGGTGATAGTTCTTCCGAAAAACGAAGTCAGCTGTTTTGTGGTTGGAACCGAGACCGAGACTGGTTTTCGGATCGCCCGCGCGTCCGGAGAGGGAAAAACCGGTTTGGTGGATTTGATGGTGGTGGAGATGAGTTAAAAGGGTTCAAAAGTTCCAGATTTTCAAAGCCATTTAAAGTTCAAAGTTTAAAGTTTAAGGTTATTCTGTGTGAGCAAAGGTAAATCCAATATGGGGAAAGGATAACGGAACAGAGAAGGAAGAAAAAGATGGAAAATGGAATAAGATTGAGAGGGAAATTAAGAGTGAAAATGAAAAGTAGAGGTGGGGTGGTGTTTCTTCTTCCTTTTTTCCTTTTCCTCTTTTCTTATGCTTTTGGAGCCTGGTTTGGCCAGGAGAGTTGTTCGTCCCATTGGGGAGTCAACACCGGTTATGCGGATGCTCAGCGATTTCAGGCTCCGGAAGACGGGATCTCCACCCGTCTGGAAATCCTGACCTATGGGGAAACCGGATCAGGCACACTGCGGATGGCGGTCTATGGCGATTCCATTGGTCGTCCCAATCATAAAACATGGGAGGGTACGAATGTCGGTTACATGCCCGGAACATGGTGCGGTGAAAACGTGACGACCATTCAGCTCTTCCAAAACACTTATTATTGGTTTGCATTTAAAACCAGCACCACTGAAGAGGTCTGTTTTACAGCAGGACCGACAGATTCTCACGAATGGAAATCGGGACAGCCATATGCTAACCCTTTCCCCACAACATGGGGGGGATACTCCGGTCATAATTCCAATAGATACACCATGCGGATGCATTATATCACAGCCAAGGGAGCTAAGGGGATCATAGAGATCGATCCGGGGATAATTGAAGGGGGTATAATCAAATAGATAAGAGATGAAGGAAATGTGAGAATAGAACAAGTGATGGATAACTAATGGTATATGTTGGATACAAAGCTGTCCGCCGTCCATAGTCCGCCGTCCGCCGCAAAAGCAAAAAATACAAACTTACACTCCTCTTGCGGGAGAGGGTAAGGAGAAGGAATACCGCAAGGTGAAAAGGAGAAAACAGATGGAACAAGGAAAAAGTCATAGACAAAGACATAGAGGGAAAAGCAAAGGGATAGGATGGAGTGTGTTCGTTCTTCCTTTTTTCGTTTTCATTTTGAGTTTTCCGGCTTGGGCCGACTACTTTTCCCCATCCGACAGCGTCCCCTTGACCATCGGGACATTGAGCATCAATGCCGATTCGGTTCAGGATTGCGATTCCATCCGGATAAAATGGTGGCGGTCAAGCGGTGGATGGATGTATGTGGGGACTAAGAAGCTCTCCTCCTCAATAGAGAGCGGATTTTATGCCACTGATATAAAAGCATCCGATGCGTCCAATCAACCGGGGAATTATGCGGCAAAAGTGGTAGCATACAAATTTGGGGGATCGTACACGGATATCAAAACCTGGTCCTGGACCGTTGTAGGAACTTTTGACTCTCTGACCAATGCCATCCGCGACGTCAACAAAGCGAATTTCAAAGCCGACGTCTCCGCTCTTTTGAACAAAGGGGACAGCTCCCTGTACATGCGAACTGACTGGAATAACGTCAAAAACCAAGATGCAGCGGTTAACTTCAACCACACTCACCTGGCTTATGTAGATACCGTAGACAGCATCAATGAAGCTTTGATCGATACCTCCCAGATCAAGAACATGAATGACAATAATCAGTGGGGTGCATCCTCGGTCTGGAATTACTCAGTACGAACTTTAACCTCCGGAGCTGGTTCCGGAGCCAACGGCGTGGTGATAAGATGCAAGAGTTCTGCGGACCACTCCCTGGTTGCCTTGACCCAAATTCAGGTGCTCGACTCCACGGAAAGCTCCACCATCGGGCTTTTGACCTCCGACTCGCAGGGTCGGGGATTCTTTGCGCTGGATAATGGGACTTACTGTGTGCGACTGTACAAACCGGGCTGGCAGTTCACGGTCCCTGAAACCTTGAAGGTCAACGGGAATGAGGATACTTCCTATTATGCCAGTGTTTTTGATGCGGGTACCCCTCCACTTCCCAATCTATGCCGGGTTTACGGTTGGATCTACGACATAAAGAATGAGCCGGTAGTCGGAGCTAAGGTAGAAGCCAGCTTAAGGAAAATTCCGTTGCGGTATCAGAATGTAATCATTAGTCCCTATTACCGAAGCAGTGTCACGGATGACGACGGTTACTGGTATCTGGATTTATATCCCAATTCCTTCTTGAATCCTTCCGGTACAACATACAACTTTAACCTGTTCAGCCCCTCTGGAACGATTCTCAAGTTAGAAATTGAGGTACCAGATCAGGGGAGTTGGGAACTTCAATGGTAAGAAATTTTCTGAGACGGAAACTAAGACTACAACAGGTCTAATTTCCTTTCAGTCTCAGTCCAAGTAAAGGAGGTGACAAAGATGTACCTTAGCGTATTCACGAATGTCGGAAATTGGATTACCGGCAATACCTTTTCCGCCTTGGGTGCGCTTTTGCTTCTGATGCTGGGTTGGGCGGTAAAGAAATACCTGATCCCTTTTCTGAATACCGAGCTAAAGAAGAGGATGGCAGAATACATCTTATTGATTGCTGACGAGGTTACCGACCAGCTGGTGGCAAAATACCCCCAAAACGAGCTTTTCAAATGGCTGGATCAGGCAGTGGATAAAATCGTGGAGATAACCGGCACGTCAAAGGAGGTAGCCACCAGAGCGGCACATGCGGCATTAGCTCGAAAGGGGATAAATTTAGAAAGACAGTAAAGTATAAAAGCTTAATGCAAATTGAAGAGTGCAAATTGCAAAATGCAGAATGAAAAGAATAACAAATCTTATTTTTACAAACGAATTACTAAAAAACAAACGTAAAGAGGGTAGCAAAGAGAAAAGATACCTTTTAAATCTTAATTGTCACAAGCCAAGAAAGTGATCAGATAGAAGGACTTTGATTTCGGATTCAAATTCCTATTTCCCGAGTATTCCTATGATTGCAAAAGGTATGAAGAAGATTGCACCGCATTAGCTGCATTTTTTCGAAATATACTAGTAAATATATGCCATTTATTTCCCGTACCGAATTCGAAATAATATCCCCACCAGAACTTCGAGTTGAGGTAACTGCAATTATGTAATGATGTTAGCTAGACTATTCTGCTTGTTGTATTATGTCACAAGTGAAGGTCAATCGCAATTTGTAGAGGCAGCGGCATAGTCGTTGCTTATTAAATCAGATGAGGTTTACGTATATAGAATGGCATAGAAAAGACGACAATTTTGGGAGTGGTGCGGTCATGAGTAATCATGGCCACCCGACGCCAAAATCGGGCATCCCCCCTCCACCACTCCCAATTTTTATTTCCCAAAATCAATAAGATGTAGTTGCCCGATTTATGGTTCGATACACTCACCATCCTGAACATGTCGAAGGATCGGGCAAAAAAGTATACAATCCCTTAAAGAGATCGGGAAAGTTAACATAGCGAACCTTGAAATAAGCAGCCTCAACAATTCCATTCTTATTACTTGCAGATGTTCCTCTGAATAATATTGGTACCGGCAGGAGAAGGATTAACTGCGGATCTGTAGAACATACACCCGTTCTAGAATAAACGAAAGGGTGAGTCTGGTAACGATAAGACTCACCCTTATCAATATACCGAAAATACTATATGCTTGATAAATCAAGCAACTACAAAAAAGCAACTACAAATCTCGTCTATTTTTTCTTCGGCTGCATCACTTCGCCGCAGCAGACCAAGCGGGTCATGCCCATTCCCTGCCTGGTTATCACCACCTCGGCGCCACAGGGGACGCAGACATAGGTCTTTTTGGGCGGGGCTTTCTTGGTTTTCTTTTTGGCAGTCTTTTTTACCGCTTTTTTCTTTGCTGGCATAATTCACCTCCTTAAAGTTATAAAGTTAGAAGGAATTATATTTCACCCATAAGTATAATCCCGGCTGAGATAATGATCGTGCTGTTTTCTGATCCAAATTAGGAATGCGGACAAACTTTGTCAAGAAAAAACTGTCATTAATCCAAAAGAGTTGGCGGGAAAAGATATATCTATTTTTTTAGATAGGTTAATCTTAAGATAATACTTGACATGAATAGAATAAACAGGTTATTATTTTACATGAAATCCAAGGTAGAATATTTCCTCTCTGTGCTTGAATTTCGTTATTACTATTGTTCTCAAAGCAGTTGGTACGCGGGGGAGGATCACAGTATACACCATAAATTAAATTTGATATAGTTATGAAAACATTTATCAAACAACACCAGACTTATTTTGAATGCCTCTCCTATGGACTTGTTTCTGGTGTAATAATGATGTTATTGACCAGAGGGGGAGTTACCTTAAGCCCCGATTCAATAAATTACATGTCAATTGCAAAGATCATTAATACGGGGAAAATAACCGATGCATTAGTTGCCACCTGGCCTCCTTTTTTCCCCATGCTGATTGCTTTTACCAATTCTTTTGGTTTCGCAGCTGAAGAATCTGCAAGGATCATTTCTGTAATTATGTATATCGCTTTGGTGATAACGATATTTCTCCTTGCCAAAGCAACCGCCGGAAGATTGGTAGCTCATCTCACCTCAATTTCCATGTTGCTTTTTGCGCCACTTCTTTTTGTTTATAGTTTCAGTTGGTCAGAAACTGTTTTCATCACCCTGTGTGCGGTTTCCGTGCTATTTTTGAATAAGTTTTTCAAATCAACGGATACGCATAAGAGTTATGTGCACTTGATTTGGGGTGGTGTGTTTACCGGGCTGGCTTTGCTCACTCGCTATGTTGGCGTGGCTTTGTTCATTAGTGGACTGCTGGTGGTTTTGTTAAAGGGGGGAATAAGATGGCCCACCCAAAAGATTAAGGTATTAATTCTTTACAGCATAATAGCATGTGCTCCTGTAATACTCTACGTGATAGCCTGCCAATACTTCAAGGGACAACTTCCAGGATACGGTCATCCGACATTGCCTTCATTTTGGTATAACTTTGGTTCGTTCATAAACGTAGTGTATCACGATTTGTTGACTTTTGACTTACGTTTTGCCAATCCCCGCATATTTCCTTATGTAGTTCGCTGGAAACCTAATATTCCTATTGATATTTTAGGCAAAGTCTGCGCTTTGCTCTTTATTCTTTTATTTATATCTTATTTTGTCCTGAAATCATTTAGAGCAATGATAAAAGATCAAATACCCATCCTCGTTTTCATAGGGTGTTATAGTTTGTTTTTTGCATTCATTATTTCGGTTTTTATACCCCTCTCCATGGAAACCAGATTCTGTTCACCCATCTACCCATTCCTATTGATTTTCGGATTCTCTATTATTGTCGGAGTCTTTACAAGCATAGGCAATAGAAAAATTAAGTCGTTATTTCAGGTGATAGCAATAGTGGTAGTTCTGTCTTTCTGGTTCATTCAAGCAGGTTCCAGTGTAAATGTGTTCCAGAGAATGGTGCAGACTGAGACACCAACAATGAAGCAAGCAGACATAACAGATGACGGGGTTTTTGATATTTCGGACATTTTGTTCTTGCTTAACTATCTTTTTAAAAACGGACCCGCACCGAAACCTTTGCAGAATGCAAATGTTAACTGCGATGACACTATAAATATTGGTGATGTTGTTTATTTGGTTAATTATGTATACAGAAATGGTCCGCCACCTTGTAATTATAGGGGGTATTGAGTTTTTATATGTTCTCGCTAGGATCTTACTGGTTCAGTGACATTTTACCTATTTGAGAATAAGAACAAAGGTGAGTGCTCATCCTCAAATAGAAGAATCAGCCAGAGGAAAACTCCCTGGCTGATTCTTTTTTTATTGCTCATGAGAAAATCTTTAGAACTTTGAAATGTTTCTGAGTTAACAGGAGGGATGCGATCCGCCTTTGAAAAGATAATTGATCAGGAAGATCACGTCACCAATGTCAACCACCCCATCACAGTTGGCATCACCCCGCTCGAGGGGTTCGGGCGGATGTCCTTCTTTGTAGAGATAACTGATAAGGAAGATGATGTCACCCACATCGATTTGACAGTCACCGTTTATTCCACCAGTAGTATTGCCTCTCACCGGGCAGGAGACGGAAAAACAGTAGGGAAAGTTGTGTCTTGGAATATAGGTCACTGCATCAGAGCGAGAAAATGCTAAGCGGTCCGATGGAGGCCAGAAGCACGTATCAACACATACGGTGGTGGTGTCATTCACTTTAAAGGTCATGGTGAAGAGAAGGCGATGGTTTTCTGATCCGAAATATGGGTCTTCTGAGCCCGCGGGAATGAGCGTAATCCAGAAATGAGAGGTTCCATCGAGGTCCAAAACACCGGTCCACTCTTCATTGTTCCCTGCTTCGAATAAATCCATCATCCAGTTATGAATGGTGTCGGTGGGAGAGACAATAAGGTGGCGAAAAATACTCCGGGGATTGGTGAGGGGCCAGTAGACATTCCAGTAGTAAGTCAAGCTGCAATACTTGGTCGGATTGGTACGAGTATAGCAAAAGGGGATAACGAATGCCGCAATTGAATCGATATTTGAGTCTGGAACGTCGTGGGTTACATATACGGGAACCCTAACCAGCTGACCCGGATTTAAGAATGCCGTATCCGGTGGATAGGCTTGTACACTCATAGTATCACATAATCCATTGTCTGTCGGAGCTTCCGGACACGCCCCAAAAGAAAAAGTCGTCAACCAAAGAACGGATATGCTTACGATAACCAAAAACAATAGTAAATGTTTCATTCTTCGCTCCTTTCGTTTCTAACAGGAGGGTAGTGGTCCAAATCGAAAAACGTAATTGAGCAAAAAGATCACGTCACTGATATCGACTACTCCATCACAGTTAGTGTTTCCGAGATATAAGGGATTGGGAGCCGGACCACTTTTATACAAATAGCCAATCAGAAATATTATATCCGAGACGTCAATTCTTCCATCTTTGGTAACATCACCGATTCGGTAAGAAATCGAAAAGCAATCGGGAAAATTCTGACGGGGAATATAAAGAACGGCATCGGACCGGGAAAAAGCGAGTCGGTCAGAGGGGGGCCAGAAGCAGGAGTCTATACAGATGGTCATGGTATCTTGCACCCGGAAGGTCATAGTGGCGATAAGAACACGACTTCCCCCTGTAAATCTCCGTGCCGCTGGATTTTCCCCATATAGCGATAACCAAAAATGGGAGGTGCCATCCAGTTGCAAAATTGCACTCCAAGCACCTTGCGGATATCCGGCTTGATCCATCATCCAGTTATGTTCTCCATCCAGATGACGAAATATGCTCCGCACGGCGGGCGAACCAGAGAAATAGGTGGTATTCCAATAACTGCTAAGACTACAGTATTTGGTGGGATTGCTATGAGTGTAACATAGTGGGATAAGAAACTCTGCAATGGAATCCATCGGATTGGTCAGATCGTTGGTCACCCGAATGGGAACTCGAATTAAAGAGCCTGAACCAGAGAATCCAGCATCAGGTGGATGAACTTCCACATACAGGGTGTCGCATAATCCATTGTCATTAGGGTCTGCCGGGCACGCCCCCAAAGATAAATTGGCTGGCCAGAGAATTGACACCAGCACGATTGCGAGAAATATCAACAAGGCCTTCATCTCTCTCCTCCTCCCTTGATTAGGTTGAATTGTTCAGGATGGCAAAAGGTTCCGCATCCTGCTTCCTGAACTTCAAGGAGAATAATCGTTTATCATCTAAAAGATTATAGACGGGCATTTTAGTTTAAATTAGTATTTACATGCAATAATAGCTGATAACTGCGTAAATGTCAAGTATTTTTCTTGACAAAACCTGGCTTTCTCTTATTTTTATGACTCTAAGATTGGGGGATCGTCCAACGGCTAGGACAGCAGACTCTGGATCTGCTTATCGGGGTTCGAATCCCTGTCCCCCAGCCAAGATTGGCTGGCTAATGGTTCACGGTTCGTAGTTCATAGTAAAAACCGTTTACTGCTTCCGTGGAGTGTGAATCCTATGAACTACAAGGAGAAAGGCTAAGCCATTTCTCCGAGATTATCTCAAGAAAGGTGTAATTAATGACTCGGAATTCTAAACTGTCCTGGTGGATTCTGATTGTGGGGATTTTCCTGATGATGCAAGCGGGCTGCAGAGGGAAAACAGAGAAAAAGCCATATGAGATATTAACCAAGACCAGCGAAGCGATGACCCTGCTTTATTTTGAGCACACCGGTCCCTATGATCAGATTGGAGCGACTTTAAATCAACTGGCTGAATATGCAATAAAGAAGGGGATCGAGGGCAACATGGTGGGAATATATTTGGATGACCCGGAGGCTGTCCGCCCGGAGAGTTTAAGAAGCGAGATCGGCATTGCAGTTCACTACGGATTCATGCCGGATTCGGGTTATGGAATTCAAGAGATTCCCACCAGGAAAGTGGTTTATGCCATATTAAAGGGACCCTATGCAGAAATTGCGAAAGAATACCCGTATATCATGGAGTGGATGAAAAAGAAGGGATACAAGATGAACGCACCCATGACGGAGATTTTTCTGGAGGCGGGTCCGAACGTCCCCCCAGACCAACTGGTGACGGAGGTGCAATTCCCTATTGAATAGTTCGTAGTTGGGAGTTCGTGGTTAGTAGCGAATTCAAAATAGAATATTCCCCTCACCCTACCCTCTCCCCAGTGGGGAGAGGGAAAAAGGTTTTACTACGAACAGAGAACTATGAACCAATAACCGAATTTCCGTGGCGCTATCGTCTAGTGGTCTAGGACGGGTGGTTCTCAGCCATCAAACCGGGGTTCGACTCCCCGTAGCGCTACCAGATAATGTAAGTGCCTGTCGAGAAATGACTTGACAGGTATTTTTGCCATTTTGATAACACGGATAAGGCTTGTGTCCTTTTATGTGATTCATATCTCGAATTTTCCACTTACAACATTTTCTCCTTACACAAATCAAGATAATACGTTGTTTCTATTGCCACTATTCCCTTACCTTGAATCACATTCCTTGCTTTATTGAATAACTCGTGGTGTCTTCTAATCTTAAGCATACCATATCGGTGTAGCGAGGAGATGGCCAGTTTTTAGAATTCTCCAATCCCTTTTTACCTCGAATGGTTAGATTCATAATTTAGGTTAGTAATGGAGTGACTTTTTGCTCTATGATATTTAAATCGAAGAGAACATCAGTTTTGAAGGAGGTTCATATTTTATAGTTAGCTTAAGCAATTTTTACGTGATTTGATCGCACTGACAAAACGGATGAGTTTTGTATATTATCTTTGCGATCGGATGAGACTTAAAAAAGTTCCTCTTCGGGAAAGGCCCCTTCTTTGAGCTACACGGGATCGCAAGCAGATCAGATAATGCGAAAAACGTGGAGACCATTTAAGAAAAAACAGGCATTTCTGGCAACCACGTAATCCCACCCCGGCCTTGATAAAATTGAGGCTGGGGTATTCTTTTGAACCTTTTTCCTTGCCCATATCAATATGATCTCACGCTGATGCGAAATCGGGTTGCTTTTGGGGAAGGGGTTCAACCCCTGCTCTAATTGTAGACCTTGACCGATAGCCAGAAAGATGTGGCGCAGGTCATCCATCACCTGTGTCATGTTTTTGTGACCCTCAATAACTCGTTGATTATCTTTGGATTAAACCAGCGAGTTTGTCTGATAGACAAAGGGTGTAAAATTTTTCCTAAAAAAGTTCAAAATTTTACTTGACAAGAATCAGATACTTGCATACCTTAACATAGAGGACAAAGAGGGTCATATATATCCCTTATGTAGAGAAAGTCCTGTTAGCACAGTTGGAGTCGAGAAATGTTTAATTGTAACTTTTAAATGGGAAATTATTCTTCAGTGTCGTTCATTCAGATTAACTTAGGAGGATTTTTTGTATCCGAAAACAGGATAATAATTATCCTGATTACCTCACACCTAAAGCCAATACCTTATAACATGTTGTTTGGAAAGAGGTGGTATGGAAACTCTGAAAGGGTAAAAAGGGAAAGAGATGAAAACATTAACCTTTTTCCTATTAGGAAAGGAAAATTGGTGACATCCCGATAAATCTTAGGCGAACGCCCCGTCTGGGCAGGTTTTTTACTTTGCGAATCTGCGCCAGCATGGTTGATTCACCAACAAACCCATGGAGGTCTTTATAGAACCATATGGAGGTAAAAAGCCAATTACTATCTATTAGGCGCTTTTGATGAAGGCTCGATTCTCAATCGGATCTGAAAATATAAGACCGGAAGGGAGAAGAAGGATCTTAATTCATTACTTTTTAAATTGAAAGGAAGTTTATAAAATGGAATCGTTCGGAAAAATAATCGGATTGGGCTTATTTACCTTTGTAGTGTTCGCAGTTTTTTCCATTGGAGCGTTTGCGGCTCCTGGAGACTTGGTAACGAAAATTTCCGTTCCAGTTCCGAGTCCTACCGGATACGGGATTGGAATTGCATCTGTTTAAGGAAGATCGCTGTTATGAGGTATTGGGCAGATGTTGCAAGAAGAATGTACAAAATTTATACAATATATTGAAACTTTTTTGCTTGACAAGTTATGGGCAAGAATTATATTATAAATAAGAAATTGCATAGGATGCTATTACTTAGTCTAAATTTTCCTGGAACATTTCGATAGATTTCAGGGAGCAGGAAGAGTGTTACCTAAATCAAAATTAAGGAGGGATCTTGCTACTTGACAAAAATCTTATGAAATTCAAAAAGTAACCTATTAACTCACAACAAATGTGAAGGTTGAAACTGAAGTGTAAATTAAGGAAAGGAGGTCAAGACGGAATTCTAATGTAGGGGACAGTCTAAGGTAAAGGAGTGGGCTTATGTATTAACCCTCTCTTAATTTTCATCTTATTTTCTTAAACCTTCTTAGGCAGGAGGAAAAAAACAATGTTAACAAGCAGGAATATCTTGAAACCAGCAATAATTATGCTGGCGGTGGTCTTTGCGTTTGGTTTTACAAGCAGTGCGCTTGGGGCGCTAAAGGTTGATTTCAAGCAGAGCGCCAACAAGGATGGTGGTTATCTCCCAGGCGACATACATTGGATAGGCTCGATTTTACAGCAGCAGAACTCAGTGTACTACGAGGGTATGTCTACTCTGCAGCGGATCGTTTTCGTTGAAATTCCCAAGACTCAAGGTCATGTGCACACTCTCACTTTAAGCCATGAGGCTACTAAGGGCGGTATCCACGCCTACGATTTCTTAACCTCGTGGCCTCAGGGAGTGCAAGCAGGCGGTGAAATAGGCGGACCCACTATGTTCGTGAACGTAAACGAGTGTGGCCCAGAGATAGGCCCACCGGCAAATTTGGGGGCTATCTGTGCCGCCCTCCACGCGAGTGGGTTCACCGCAACACCGAGTGCGCCTGACGCAATGGGCACTGTTGGTGGCGACAATGTGGCAACCAGAGTTGCTGCTTATGAAGCGCATCTAGGTGACAGAACAATAAAGCTCTACGGCAACACGGCGATTTCGGCTGCGTCGATCGCATTCGATGGTTATACTGGAAGCACCGATAATCAGTACGCTAACTACACGCTCACCTGGACTTCGAGTTCGGATTCAATCGTCATCGAAATGGCTGGTCATCTCGCAGCGGGCACAGACCCGGTGCTTCAACCAGGTGTCGGCTATGGCGCAGGGAGGGGGTCTTCTAGTGTCAGTGGTGGGCCATACCATTTCAAGCTATCCTACCTTGATGGCAGTTCGCTCGGTTCGCAAGACAATCAGATAAAAGGAGCGGACATCCTTTTGCCTCCTCCGGTGTGCGATGTAACTCCTGCTAGTGCAGAGGTATGCGTTGGCGGTTCCGCAACCTTTACAGATAATACTGCAGGCGGCACTCCGCCTTATACTTATTGCTGGCAACTGAATTCCGCTGGACCGTGCCTTTCTACAACAGCCACCCTGACGATTTCTAATGCTACACTGGCTAATGCAGGCACATACAGGGTGATAGTGACTGATGCAGCCGATTTGGCAGACACGTGTTACGCGACTTTGGTAGTCAATTCTCCGCCGGTACTTAGTGCTACGGGGGATGAGCTTACCTGCGACAGTCTCAACGCTTCGACGGATTTGAGTTCGACTCCTTCTACGGGGATCACTATAGTTTGGAGCGGAACTGGATTGGTGAGCGGCGGTAATACGCTGCATGCTCGTTGGAGCCAGCCTGGGTTCAAGAAGGCGGTGGTGACCATAAATGCGACCGGCTGTAAGGATAGTACCACAGCCGTGATTACGCAGGACATCACCAAGCCGGTCTTGAGTGCCACGGGGGATGAGCTTACCTGTGATAGTCTGTTGGCTTCGGCCTGCGTCAGCTCGACTCCTAATGTGGGAGTGAGCTATTTATGGACTCCTGCGCCGGTGAGCGGACAGGGGAACGCTTGTGTCCGGTATGATGCTCCTGGTACCAAGAAGGTAGTGGTGACGATCCTGGCCACCGGGTGTAAGGATTCGACCACGGCAGAGATCACCCAGAACGTCACCAAGCCGGTCTTGAGTGCCACGGGGGATGAGCTTACCTGTGATAGTCTGTTGGCCTCGGCCTGTGTCAGCTCGACTCCTAATGTGGGAGTGAGCTATTTATGGACTCCTGCGCCGGTGAGCGGACAGGGGAACGCTTGTGTCCGGTATGATGCTCCTGGTACCAAGAAGGTAGTGGTGACGATCCTGGCCA